>Ga0255775_1001246_pt1 | contig 23956 bp, 20 predicted proteins | sample 011ome_26_FD_179973 | JGI IMG/M metagenome (GOLD analysis project Ga0255775, IMG submission 179973) | Coastal salt marsh microbial communities from the Groves Creek Marsh, Skidaway Island, Georgia - 011511BT metaG (version 2) | ecosystem: Environmental > Aquatic > Marine > Intertidal zone > Salt...
TATATTTTAAATCTCTAGCCATTTAATTAGAATCTAAAGTGTGAAAATGCTTTGTTTGCTTCAGCCATCTTGTGTACGTCTACTCTTTTCTTGACAGCAGCACCTTCTTCCTTTTCAGCGGCAAGGATTTCTGATGCAAGTTTAAGAGCCATAGATTTTTCATTTCTTTTTCTGGCAAATGAAATCATCCATTTCATGGCCATAGAAATTTTCCTATCAGGACGTATTGGCATTGGGATTTGAAATGTAGCACCACCTACTCGTCTACTTCTAACTTCAACGTGTGGCATAACATTAGAAAGACCGTCCTTCCAAATTTGAAGAGCAGTCTTTTCATCGTTTTGTTTTTTCTCTTCTATAATGTCAATGGCATCATAGAATATTTTAAATGCAGTGGACTTTTTACCATTCCACATTAAGTTGTTGACAAATCTAGTTACAAGTTGATCATTAAACCTTGAATCTGGTAGTAATGGTCTTTTCTTTGCCTTACTTTTTCTCATTTATTTTAGTTTTAGAGAGGTTCAACTAAATGAACATCATTAATTATTATTTACTTTTTCGGACGTTTAGCTCCGTATTTTGATCTTCTTTGTAATCTTCCTTCAACACCTGCAGTATCTAAAGCTCCTCTAACAATATGGTATCTAACGCCTGGAAGGTCTTTAACTCTCCCTCCTCTAACAAGAACAATGGAGTGTTCTTGTAGATTGTGTCCCTCACCTGGAATGTAAGCGTTAATTTCAGTGCCGTTGGTTAATCTAACCCTTGCAACTTTTCTCATTGCTGAATTAGGTTTTTTAGGAGTTGTTGTGTACACTCTTGTACAAACACCTCTTTTTTGAGGACACGAAATTAAAGCAGCAGACTTACTTTTTTTAGTAATCTTTTTTCTTCCTTTTCTCACTAACTGCGATATTGTAGGCATATGTATTTCTATTTGTTTTCCCTTATTTGGGCGTGCAAATGTAATTTAATTTTACAATTAATCAAACCTATTGATAAAAAAAAAAGTGATTTTTTTAACAAATTTTCGAACAGAGGTAAAAATTTAAAACAAAATCATCAATTTTAGCCATCACAAACATTCTTAAAAAATTTAACATTTAGACTCGTTTTAAATAGACTATTTTAATTTTACAATTAAATTAATATGAGGAAAAGAAAAAAAACATGCTTTATAGAATTAATAATTTTTAACAACATTTTTTTGTTTTTATTAAATAATTAATAATAAAAAGTATTTAATATTATTAAATTGTTAAATATTATTACTATTTTTTATTAAAAAAACAAGAATTAAAGATTTTTTCTATAATGCGTTGTTTTATTAACTTTTTATTAACATTTTTGCAGATCAAATAATAATTAACAAAATATGAAAACAAATTTATTTAAGTTTTTAACGTTATCATTTATGATAATGTTTCAATGGAGTTTTGCTCAACAGAGTGTATCCGGTACTGTTACAGACAGTGAAGGTGTGCCACTTCCTGGAGCAACTGTTATCGTTGAAGGAACATCTAATGGTGTTTCTACAGACTTTGACGGTGTTTATTCTATTACTGCTAGCGAAGGAGATGTTCTTTCATTTAGCTATGTAGGATTTACAACTCAAAAAGTAACTGTTGGAGCTTCTGCTACTTTAAATGTAACACTTGTTTCAGATAACGCTCTTGAAGAAGTTGTTGTTACTGCACTTGGTATTACAAGAGAAGCAAAGTCACTTGGTTACGCACAACAAAAAGTTGAAGGTGATGCCTTAACTAAGACTAAAGAAACTGACTTTAGAACTGCACTTGCCGGTAAAGTTGCAGGTGTACAAGTTATTTCTGGTGTAAGTTCAACATTTGAACCTAGTTACATTAGACTTAGAGGTGAATCTGACGTATTGTATGTAGTTGATGGAATCAAAATGTCATCAACTGATATTAATACTGATAACATTGACAACATTACAGTTCTTAAGGGTGCAGCAGCGACAGCCCTGTATGGTTCTGAGGCAAGAAGTGGTGTTGTAGTTATTACATCTAAAAGAGCTGAAGCTGGTGATAATTACATTAATGTTGATCACAATACTGTAGTTTCAGAAATTTCAAGATTACACCCTTACCAAAACGAGTATGGTGGTGGTTACGATCAAGCATGGGACACTTTCTCATACAATCCTGCTACTGACCCAGCATCTTGGGCATCATTTCAAGGACAAAACATTCCTTATTATGCTGCTGATGAATCTTGGGGACCAAGATTAGACGGTACATTAGCTCGTCATTGGGACAGTTGGATTCCAGGTCACCCAAATTTCGGTGAATTAAGACCTTGGTCTCCAAACCCAAACAATGTTAAAAATTTCTTTGAAACTGGTATTAAATCTACTACCAGCTTATCTTTTGGTAGAGGTGGTGACGGATATAGCTTTAGAGCAACTGGTAGAGTTTCTGACAATGCCATTCCAGTTCCAAATGCAAACAGAGAAGTTTTTGACTTAAACCTTAATGGTTCTGTTGACATTACTGATAAACTAACAATGTATTCTAGCTTAAATGCAAGAATTCAGAACACTGACAACTATGTTAGTAGTGGTTACACTAGTTTAGGATCTAACTTTAGCCAATGGTGGCAAAGACAGTTAGATATGGACAGATTAAAAAACAACTATCACTATAATGGTGCTTTTTACACTTGGAACAGAAGATCAGCTAGAAATGCTCGTCCACAGTATTGGGATGCTCCTCATTATGAGCAGTATCAAAATACTAATAACAACGAAAATTCTACTTACTCTGGAAACCTTGGTTTAAACTATGATATAATTGATGGTCTTTCTGCAAACTTTGAAGTTAATAGAAGAGCATACAATAGAACTAATTGGAACAGAGGATACATTGGAGTTAACACTCTTTCGACTCAAGCTTCTTATGGAGAAGGTTCATTTGTTTCTGAGGCAAACGAATTCAGAGCTAGACTTGATTACAAGACTGCAATTACTTCAAATTTCGATTTAGATGCAAGAGTTGGTTATGGTGCTAGACAATTTAGATCAATTAGTACTTCTGCTAGTACTAGTGGTGGTTTAGCAATTCCTGATTTTTACACAATTGCAAACTCGGTTGATAAGCCTAACTATTCAACATACAGAACTAACAACAGTGGAAGATCTGTTTATGGATCGGTTTCATTAGGTTATGACAGTATGTTGTATTTAGATGGTTCTTACCGTTTAGACTGGAGTTCTACTGCAGATGCAGCAAACAATAGAATTGAAACTTACTCTTTAACAGGAAGTTTCTTGTTTGACAGATTACTTGATGTTGATGCAATTAGCTTTGGTAAATTAAGAGCTAGTTATGCTGAAGCTCCTATATTCCCTGGAACTTATGCAACTAGTCCAACATTCTCATCTGGAACTGCTTATGGTTCATTGGCATCACTTGCTGTTCCAAATACTTTAGCAAACCCTCAATTAACTGGAGGAATTAGAGAAGAAACTGAACTAGGTTTAGAAATGAGATTCCTAGACAACAGATTAGGTTTTGATTTTACATACTTTGATAGAACAGATTCAGGTCTTCCTGTTGCCGTAACAGCTGATGCTGCTACTGGGTACTCAGGTTTATCTGTAAATTCTAAAATAACATCTTCTACAGGTGTAGAAGTTATGCTTAGCGGTACTCCAGTTCTTACTGATGATTTAAGATGGGATGTATCATTTAACTTTGCAACTTTAGAAAAAATGGTTGACTTCATATACGATGGAATCGATAGAATTAACATCTATGGAGGAAGCATTTCTTGGTCAGGATTAAAAGTTACTGAAATCACTGGTGAAGAGTGGGGTATGTTATATGGAAGACAAAGAAAACAAGATGCAGATGGAAACTGGATATATTTATCAAGTGGAAACCATGCATATGAAAACAATCAGTTGTTAGGAAACATTATGCCTGACTACACTGGAGGTATTACTTCAAATTTAACTTACAAAAATTGGGATTTAGCAATCGGAATTGATTTCCAAGAAGGTGGTTTATACCATTCTGTAACAGACATGTTCTCAATGGGAGCTGGTCTTCATGAATACACAGCTGGTCTTAATGATAAAGGAAATCCAAAGAGAGATCCTGTAAGCGCTGGTGGTGGAATTCACCAAGTTGGTGTTTACGCTGATGGATCAGTAGCAGATTTCTACAAAGATCCAAACTCATGGGCTTGGGGTAACTGGACTAGAGACGATCTTTGGTTAGTTGACGCTTCGTTTGTTAAATTAAGACAAGTTAGATTAGGTTATTCTTTTGATGCAGATAAATTATCAAATACACCATTTAGTGGTATTGATATTGCTTTAATTGGAACTAACCTAGCTATCCTTTCTGAAACTACAGACTGGGGAGACTATAGAGGAAAGAAAAATCCTGGTTTAGATCCTTCTGAACTTGGTGGAAACTGGTCTGGAAGTCTTTACGCGAGTGAAGGTGGACAGTTACCATCAGCAAGAAGCTTTGGTCTTAACGTAAACCTTAAATTCTAATTTTAATAATTATGAAAAATATATTTAATAAAATAATCGGACTTTTAACAATAAGTAGCTTATTGTTTGTGTCCTGTGAAACTGTAGATTTTGGGGATGAAAACTTAAACCCTAACGCAATTTCGCAAGCTAACACTGGCGCACTTATTACTAGTGCAATGAGAAATATTCCATCCATTGTTAGTAACTCAAACGCTGGGATATTGTATGCACAACATATTTCTGAAATTACATATAATGAAGATTCATGTTATGAAACAACTCAGTGGAACTTTGATGGATTCTATTCAGGTCCATTAATGGATTTACAAACTGTTATCAATTTAAACAACGAAGATCCTGATTCTTATTCTTCTTCAGGTTCTGCAGGTATGCAAAAAGGTGTTGCTCACCTATTAAGAGTGTACATGTTTCATTTAATGACTGATAGATGGGGAGATATCCCTTACTCTGAAGCTCTTAAGGGAGTTGATGTTTTAAAACCTGCTTTTGATAGTCAGGCTTCAATTTACGCAGGTTTACTTGCTGAGATTGATGCTGCTTTAGGAATGCTTGATGGCGGTGGTCTTTCTGGTGATTTCATGTTTAATGGTGATGCAAATAAGTGGAGAGTTTTTGGAAACACTATGAAGATGGTTATTGCATTAAGAATGGCTGATGTAGATGCAGGAACTGCTCAGGCTAAGTTTAAAGAAGCTGTTGCAGCTGGAGTTATTTCTAGTAATGCAGGTAATATACACTACCCATACACAACTTCAGATGATAACGACAACCCTTGGCAAGACAGATTCCAATCAAGAGAAGATTTTGCAACAAGTGATACAATGGTTGATCACTTATTTGCAACTAATGATCCTAGATTAGAAAAATATGCTGAGCCTGTTGTAAGTGCAACTGGAGATACTTCTAAAATTGACTATGTTGAATACAATGGAAATACTTATGCTGGTATGCCATATGGAGTTTTAAACCCAGGTATATTACAAACAAGAATTTCATTCCTTCCAAGTTCTATTATTTATGATGGTACTAATGCGGGTGGAATGTTATACACTTATGCACAAGTATGTTTTTCATATGCTGAAGCTCATTTAAGAGGTTGGTCTGGTTTAGCTGGTGATGCTCAAACTTGGTATGAATTAGGTATTGCTGCTTCTCATGCTCAGTGGGGTGTTGCAGATGCTGATGCAGCTGCTTACCTTGCTACTGTAGCACCAGTTTCCATGGAATCAATGGCTACAGAAAAATGGGTTGCATTATACATGCAAGGATATGAAGCATGGGCAGAATGGAGAAGATTAGATTACCCAGTTTTGTCACCTGCAAAAGATGCTTTAACTGGAACTGGAATACCAATGAGACATGGATATGGTGCAAATACTGCCAGCTCTAATAAAGCTAATCATGATGCAGCTATTGCTAGAATTTCAGGATATTCACAAGATTCTAAAATGTGGTGGGATACTAAATAATTTTGGTTTTCACCTTTTAAATAAAAAAAGCGCTCAATGAGCGCTTTTTTTTATTTAAAATTAATAATAAGAAATAAAGTTAATATCTATATTAGTTGAAATAAAATAAATAACATGAAAAAAACCATAATTTTAATTTTATTTTTTTTAAGCTCAGTCTCCGAATTATCAAGTCAAAATTATGACATTTCAAATGATGAATTATTCAGTGGAGGTAATGTAATTATAAAAAAATTAATGAAAAGAGATTACAGTGAAGCAGAAGGCTCTCCTTATTTAAAGAAGGATTTTGTGAAAGGAAAAATTATTTTTAATAATGGTAAAGAATACGATATTTATGCTAGACTTAATGTAGCTATTCAAAAATTTGAAATAAAAAAAATATTAAGTTCCCAAGAAACATTAATTGACATTGATGAAACAGTTAAAGTTGTGATGGATCAAAAAGAATATAGTCTACATTCAGTAAATACAGATAATAAAAACATTTTAGCTATTCTGGAAGAATGCATAGTTTTAGAAAATGTTTCTTTATATTTCTTCCCTAGAAAAGTTATTAAAATGCCTGTTGAAACTGGAGCTGTTGCGCCATCGACAGGTTTTACAAAGGTTCCAAAACCTAGATTGGTAGATGCGAGCGATTATTTAATCTACAAGAATAAAAAGTGGTACACTGTTCCAAATTCTTTCAAAAAATTGGTTGAAAAAAATATATTTGATTCGAAACTTTTGAAAAAATATAAAAAGTCTAACAAATTAAACGTAAAGAAAAAAGAAAGTTTAATAGATCTAGTCTCCTATTTTAATTCAATTTAATGCAAAAGGAAAAAAACACCATAATTTATGGTATTAGAGCCATAATAGAAGCTGTAGATTCAAAAACCTCTTTTAATAGAGTTTTTATTCAAAGAGGACTAAATAATAAGAATGGACTAGAACTTATAAAGAAGTTAAATAAGAACTCAATAGAAATTTCATACGTACCAATTGAAAAATTAAACAGATTTACTTTAAAAAATCATCAAGGGGTTGTAGGAACTATTTCTCCAATAAATTTCTTGTCAATTAATGATCTAAGCGAGTTAATTGAAGAAAGGTCATCTTCAATATCGATTTTAATTTTAGATCAACTTTCCGATGTCAGAAATTTTGGAGCAATTGTAAGAACTGCTGAATGTTGCGGAGTTGATTGTATTGTAATACAATCTAGTGGAAGTGCTCCAGTAAATGGAGATACAATAAAAACATCTTCCGGAGCCGTGTTTAATGTTCCAATATGTAAAGTTCCTCACATTAAAGATGCTATTTTTCTGCTTAAACAGCATGACATCAAAATTTATGGTGCATCGGAGAAAGGAGAAAAAAATATTTATGAAACTAATTTTGATAAGTTTCAAGCAATAATTATGGGTTCTGAAGGAAAAGGATTATCTAATTCTGTTATAAATCTTTGTGATGATTTAATAAGCATACCCTTAGAAGGTAAAATAGAATCCCTTAATGTTTCTGTTGCTTGTGGTGTTATACTTTACGAAACACTCAGGCAAAAGAAATTTTAATTATAAAATTTCAGTCAAAGTTATCAGATCTTCAATTATAATACACCTTTTGTGAATGGTTTGTTTATTAGTATTAAGATGAATAGCTTTGAAACCATTATTTAGACCCCCTAATATATCAGCCTCAAAATTATCTCCAATAATTATACATTCTTCTATTTTTTTTGCCCCAGATTGTTTAAAAGCTGTACTAAAAATTTTAGAGTGAGGTTTTTTTACACCAACTGTTTCTGAATCAATTATACACTTAAAATATTTTTTTAAACCAGAGTTGACAATTTTAGAGTTTTGTACCTCATTAAATCCGTTTGTAATTATATGTAAGGTATATTTAGGAAATAAGTAATCTAAAACTCTAAAGGTATTGGGTAGTAAATAATTGTTATCTGGAAGATGTTTGATGTAGTCCTCAGAGATCTTATCAATTATATTTGAATTTACATTTATATTTAATTTATCAAAAGTAGATTTTAACCTATTAAACCTTAAATATTCTTTAGTTATTTTTTCATCTCTATATAAGTCCCAAAGTGAAAAATTTATGGGCATGTAAATTTTTAAAAAACTATTAAGGGAAACATTTATATTGTACTTTTCTAATAAATACTTAAACGTTAAGGCAGAATTTTTTTCAAAATCCCAAAGAGTATGATCTAAATCAAAAAAAATATGTTTAATTGAATCCACAAATCAATTATTTATTAAAAATTTTTTTATTTCATCCAAATCAAGAGATGCATAATTTCCCGAACTCATGAAAAGAAGATTTGTTTGGTAATAACTTTGTTCAAATAAGTACATTTTTAGATCTTCAGATTTTGAAAAAACAATTAATTGATCATCATTGAAGGCCTCTTTAATTTTATTATCACTTAGAGACTCGTGTCCTTTCTTTTTAGCAATATTAGGGTCATAATATATAATTTTAATATCAGCATTAATTAAAGAATCTTTGTATTCGCTAATAAAATTTTCATTCAAACTACTAAACGTGTGTAGTTCAAATAGTGAAATTAATTTTCTTTCTTTAAATTGATTTTTTAAAGCATCATTAGTTGCCCTAACTTTACTGGGTGAGTGAGCAAAATCTTTATAAAAAGCTCTGTCTTTTAAAAATAATAATGGTTCCAATCGTTTATCTGCTCCTTCAAAAGTTAAAATAGATTGATAAAACTCTTCTTCTTGAACACCCATTAACTGACAAATAATTTTTGCTCCTGAAAGATTAAGTAAATTATGTTCACCAAAAAACTTCAAGGGCAAATCACCCTCATCGGTTGATAAATAAGAAATTCCATTATCAATAAAATAGTTAGGAATTTCATAATCAAGCTTTCTTATTGAGTTGTAGCAATTATTTACTAATTCATCAACTTCAGAATCAGAACTATTATAAACAATTACACCTCCAGAGGTAATAGTTTCAAGAAATATTTCAAATTGCTTTTTATAATCTTCCCTAGTCGGAAAAACATTAATATGATCCCACGATATCCCACTTAGAAGTGCAATATTCGGTTTGTATAGATGAAATTTTGGTCTTCTATCGATCGGAGAAGAAAGGTACTCGTCACCTTCTAATAACATAAATTCATTGTCATCGTTAAGATTTACCATTGTATCAAAACCTTTTAGTTGAGCACCAACCATATAATCAACTGAAATATCGTTTTCTTTTAAAACATGTAAAACCATTGCAGTAATAGATGTTTTACCATGACTTCCGCCAATAACAACCCTTGTTTTGTTTTTTGACATCTCAAAGATAAATTCAGGGTAGGAATAAATTTTTATTGATTTATTCATTGCTTCTAATAGTTCGGGGTTATCTTTTTTAGCGTGCATTCCAAGGATTACACAATCTAAATCTTTCTTAATTATTTCTGCATCCCATCCTATTTTTTTAGGCAGAAGACCATGTTTTTCTAATCTTGATTTAGATGGTTCAAAAATAGAATCATCACTTCCTGAAATAAGATGTCCTTTCAGATTTAAGGCTATAGCTAAATTGTGCATTGCACTACCTCCAATTGCTATAAAATGAATTTTCATATGAAGCTAAAGTAAAAAAATTATAACTCCTCGTTTAATACTTTCCACATCTTATCTTTTAATTCAGTAAGACCCTTGTTAGAAACAGAAGAAATAAACTCAAATGGAATATTTTTAATACCAGAAGAAATTTTGTTTTTTATTTTTTCTATATCTTTTTCATTTATTAAATCAGATTTAGAAATGGCTATTAGTCTTTGTTTATCAATAAGTTCTGGATTGTATTTTTTTAATTCATTCAATAAAACTTCGTATTCTTTTACGACATCCTTGGAATCCGCTGAAAGCAAAAACAATAAAACTGAATTTCTTTCAATGTGTCTTAAAAAATAGTGGCCAAGACCTTTACCTTCAGATGCTCCTTCAATTATTCCAGGAATATCAGCGATGACAAACGATTTAAAATTTCTATATTCAACAATTCCAAGATTTGGTTTTAGAGTTGTAAATTCATAATTCCCTATTTTAGGTTTTGCTGAAGTTAATGTTTTTAATAAAGTAGATTTTCCAACATTTGGAAATCCAACAAGACCAACATCTGCTAACAATTTAAGCTCTAAAACAAGTTGCATCTCTTTTCCTCTGAGTCCGGGTTGTGCATATCTTGGAGCTTGATTTGTAGATGATCTAAAATTCCAATTTCCCAATCCTCCTTTTCCTCCTTCTAAAATAATTTTTTCCTCACCATCTTCTATCGTTTCATATATAATCTTTTCTGACTCAGCATCCTTAATAATAGTCCCAATAGGTACCTTAATTTTTATATCTTTTCCATCAGCACCCGAACTTCTATTTTTTGACCCATCACCTCCATGACCACATTTGAAATGTTTTTGAAATTTGAAATGATATAGAGTCCATAAAGACTTGTCAGAAACAAAAATAACATTACCTCCTCTACCACCGTCTCCTCCATCAGGACCTCCCTTTGTTATGTATTTTTCTCGTCTGAAATGAGCTGAACCTTTCCCTCCATTTCCTGAGGAAATATTAATTTTAACGTAATCTACAAAATTACCCTCAGTCATTAAGTGTTTTTTTCAATAGTACTAAATATTCTTTTACTAATTTGATCAATATCACCTACTCCATCAACCTTAAAAAACTTGTTTTGAGTTTTGTAAAAATTGATAAGTGGGGCTGTTTTATTATTATATTCATCAAATCTATTTTGGATTTTGGTTCTATCTTGATCATCAATTCTTCCACTTTCCTTTCCTCTATTTATAAGCCTGTCAATTAATAAATTTTCATCAACATCTAATGCAATAGTCATAGAAATACTCATGTTTTTTGAATCTAAAAAGTCATCTAAAATTTCAGCTTGGGTGGTTGTTCTTGGGAATCCATCAAAAATAAACCCTTTAGCTTTGGGAAATTTTTCAACCTCGTTTTCAAGCATTTTAATTGTTACTTGATCAGGAACCAGATCTCCTTTTTCCATATATGATTTTGCTAATAAACCTAAATCAGTATTTTTTGAAATATTATACCTAAAAACATCTCCAGTTGAAATATGAACTAAATCGTATCTTTTTTTTACAAATTCCGCTTGAGTTCCTTTTCCTGATCCTGGCTTTCCAAATAAAATTAAATTTATCATTTTACTTAAATTATTATAACAAATATACCTTAAAATCAATAGTTAAATAATTTTATAGGTAATAACATTTTAATGTATTTTTGCCTAACAAGCAGATCTAATGAATTACTTAGCATCAAATTTTACATTAGGAATTATTGGAGGTGGACAGCTAGGTAAAATGCTATGTCAAGTAACTTCAAGACTAAGTATAAACACCAACATACTAGATCCTAATGATGATTCCCCTTGTAAAAATTTATGTTCTAGTTTTTCTACAGGAAATCTAATGGATTTTAAATCTGTTTATGATTTTGGAAAACAATGTGATTTAGTAACTTACGAAATAGAGCATATAAATGTTGACGCATTAGAGAAACTAGAGAATGAAGGAATTAAGGTTTACCCAAGTTCATCTACATTAAGAATCATTCAAGACAAGAACCTTCAAAAAGAATTTTTTATTAAAAATAATATTCCAACTGCTAATTTCTCTTATTACAGATCACTTTCCAATTTAGATGTTAATGATCTTGTATTTCCATGTGTTTGGAAAAAAACAAAATTTGGATATGACGGCTATGGTGTAAAAATTTTAAAGTCTGAAAAAGATCTTGAAAATTTACCTGAGAGTGAATTTATAATTGAAGAGATGATTCCTTTTGAAAAGGAATTAGCTACTACAATTGCTCGAAATGAAAGAGGAGAAATTGAAATTTTTCCAATAGTTGAAATGATGTTTAATGAAATTTCAAATCAAGTTGAATTTGTTATATGTCCTGCTCAAATTGATGATATTCTTATTGAAAAAGCAAAACAAGTCGCATTAAGTGTTTCAAACTCATTCAAACAAGTAGGATTATTAGCTGTAGAAATGTTTTTGACTAAAAGTGGAGAGATTTTAGTAAACGAGGTCGCTCCAAGACCCCACAACAGCGCTCACTACTCCATTGAAAATTGTATTAATTCACAATTTGATCAACACATAAATTCAATTCTTAATCTTCCTCTAGGATGTTCTAAATCTAATGTTTATGCAATTATGGCTAACTTAGTTGGCTCAAAGGGTTTTTCTGGAAATGTTGTTTATGAAGGAATTGAAGAAGCACTGAAATACGATAACGTTAAAATTCATATCTACGGCAAAAAGAAAACAAATCCAAATAGAAAAATGGGACACATTACTGTAATAGATAATGATCTAAAAGAAGGTTTAAGTAAAGCAAAAAAAATTAAAGAATTAATTAAAATTAAAGCTAAATAGACATGGGAAAAGTTGGAATTATTATGGGAAGTAAATCAGATCTTTCAGTTATGAAAGAAGCTATTGATATTTTAAACGAATTTGGTATTGAAAATGAAGTTGAAATAGTATCCGCACACAGAACACCAGAAAAAATGATGAATTATGGCAAAAATGCTCATTTAAATGGATTTTCTGTTATCATTGCTGGTGCGGGTGGTGCAGCACATTTACCTGGAATGATAGCTTCAATCAGCCCTCTTCCTGTAATTGGAGTTCCAGTAAAGTCAAGAAACTCTATTGATGGATGGGATTCAATTTTATCAATACTACAAATGCCAGGTGGTGTCCCTGTAGCCACAGTTGCGCTTAATGGCGCAAAAAATGCTGGAATTTTAGCTGCAAAAATTATTGGAACTAACGATTTAGAGGTTTTAAAAAAGGTTTTAAAATTTAAAAATGAATTAAAAAATAAAGTCTTAAAAGATTCTGTTGATTAATTCAATATTAAACTTATTAATATCCAGTAAATAGGTACCGATTCCACCCAGAAGCTTGCAAAATATTTAGATTGATTTTTTTTGGTTAAATAAATTATTAATGTCAAAAGTATTGATATTAACAAATCTGACTCTTTTAAAAAATTAATCGAAAAATTTTCTATAGAAAGAACATAAAAAACAGCAATAAGTAAGTAAGCTAATCTTTTAGAATTTTTAATTCCCATAAGCTGAGGAATTGTTTTCAAATCCTTAGAATCGTGTTCCATATCTCTTATTTCAAAAGGAATGGTGTAAATAATAACTAGGATAAAAAATTGAATCGTAAGTATTATTGTTTGATAAATGTTTTGAATTTCGTTTTCAATTGCTGGTAAAATAATTGTTGAAGTGGACCAACAAACAGCTACCAAAAATAATTTGACCTTACCAACATTTCTAAGGTTTGAATTCGATATCCCTAGGGGAAAGGCATACAATAAACAAATAAAAAATAATAATACAGCAAATAAAATTGTTTCAAGTTTCAGAAAAAAAAGCGAAAACAATAAAATGATTAGACATGAAAAACTCAATAATTGAATATTATTTATTATTGATTTTTTTGTTTCAAAGTAATATTTATTAATTGAACTATACTTAATTGAATTGTATACAATTATTGTTGAACAAAATAAAAAAATTATTAACAAAAAACTGAAATCTAATTTCTGTTTAATGATACCAACACAATACAAAGAAACTACACATATTCCCAAGTGCAAACTAGATTTTATATAAAAATCAAAGATTTTTTTTAGAACAATCATAGACTAAAAAACACAACCCTAAAATCTGTTAATCATTAAGTTAAAAACTTTCATGTTAAAGTCTTAAAATTATGAATTATTGTAGTTCATATTGGTTAATTTTGAACAAAAATATACTACACAATGAATAGTTTTTCTCAAAGGCACATTGGTGTCAATTCCAAAGACAAAAACAAAATGCTTGAATACTTAAATGTTGAAAATATTGAAAAACTGATTTCTGAAACTATCCCGGAAAATATTAGATTACAAAAGGATCTCAATCTAAAAAAACCCATGAGTGAGGATAAGTATCTGAATCATATTGAGAAGCTTGGAAAAAAAAATAAAATTTTTAAAACTTATATAGGATTGGGTTACAATCAGTCGATTGTACCTTCAGTAATTAAAAGAAATATTTTAGAAAACCCTAGCTGGTATACTGCTTACACACCTTATCAAGCTGAGATAGCTCAAGGAAGAATGGAAGCGCTTCTCAACTATCAAACTATTATTTCTGATTTAACAGGAATGGATTTGGCTAATGCATCGTTACTTGACGAAAGCACAGCTGCTGCTGAGGCAATGACTATGTTATTCAGTCTTAGATCAAGAGATCAGAAAAAAAATAATATTAATAATTTTTTTGTTTCGTCAAACACTCTTCCTCAAACTATTAGTTTACTTGAAACTAGAGCTGAACCTTTAGGAATTAATATCATTCAGGGTGATATAAGCTCTTTTGATTTTGATGAAAAAACATTTGGATGTATAATTCAATATCCTGGTGTTTATGGAAACATTATAGATATTAAAAAATATTGTTCTGAAGCGGTTAAAAATAATATTAAAATTGTAATAGCTGCTGATTTACTTTCACTTTGCTTATTAGAAAAACCTTCAAATTTTGGTGCTGATGTTGTAGTAGGAACCTCACAAAGATTTGGAATTCCCTTAGGCTATGGAGGTCCACATGCAGCTTATTTTGCCACCAAAGAAGAATATAAAAGATCTGTCCCTGGAAGAATAATTGGTGTTACGAAAGATGCAGGTGATGATCCATCATTAAGAATGGCATTACAGACAAGAGAACAACATATAAAAAGAGATAGAGCAACTTCTAACATTTGCACTTCTCAGGTTTTACTTGCAGTAATGGCAGGAATGTATGGTGTTTTTCATGGAGCTGAGGGTTTAAAAAAAATTGCAAAAAATATTCATAAACTAACCATTTTACTTGAAAGCAATCTTAGTAAAATTGGAATAAAACAGTTAAACAAATTTTACTTTGACACTTTAAGACTTGAATTACCCTCAAAAAAAATAAAAAAAGTTGCTTTAATTAATAAAATTAATTTCAACTACATCAATGACAATGAAATCTCAATTTCAATTAATGAATCTACATCTACAAAAGATATCCAAAAAATTGTAGACACAATAGCAAAATCTCTTGATATTGACTTGTTTGAAATAGAATCCAGATCTGAAGAATTAAAAATCCCAAACGAATTAAGCAGAAAGTCTAATTTCATGACTTCTGAAGTTTTTAATAAATATCACTCTGAGACCGCTTTGATGAGGTATATAAAAAATTTAGAAAGAAAAGACCTATCTCTAACTCATTCCATGATTTCTTTAGGGTCTTGTACTATGAAGCTAAATGCAGCATCAGAAATGATACCTATAAGCTGGAGTAAATGGAATAATATTCATCCTTTTGTTCCATTAGATCAAGCGTTAGGATATCAAAAACTTCTAAAGAAACTTGAAAGACAATTAAACGAAATTACAGGCTTTAGTGGAACTTCTTTACAACCCAACTCTGGTGCTCAAGGAGAATATGCTGGTCTTATGGTAATTAGAGAATATTTAAAAAGTACATCCAATGGGCATAGAAACATATGCTTAATACCATCATCTGCTCACGGAACCAATCCAGCCTCAGCTGTGATGGCTGGAATGAAAGTAGTTGTTGTTGGAACAGATAAACACGGAAATATTAATGTCGATGAATTAAAAGAAAAAGCTGAAATCCATAAAGAAAATTTGGCTGCATTAATGATTACTTATCCATCTACTCATGGAGTGTTTGAGTCTTCTATTCAAGAAATTACGGGAACCATTCATAAATACGGAGGACAAGTTTACATGGATGGTGCTAATATGAACGCACAGGTAGGTTTAACTAATCCTTATATCATTGGCGCAGATGTTTGCCATTTAAATCTTCATAAAACATTTGCGATTCCTCACGGAGGTGGTGGACCAGGAGTTGGACCAATATGTGTTGCAAAACACTTGGTTCCTTTTCTGCCGAACAATCCAATAATTAATGTTAGTACAAAAAATAGTGTAAAATCTATTTCTGGGGCTCCATGGGGATCAGCATTAGCCTGTGTAATTTCATACGGATATATAAAAATGCTTGGTGCTGAAGGATTGAAATTATCAACTCAGTATGCTATACTTAATGCTAACTACATCAAAAATAGAATTGAAAATCACTACGATATCCTTTACAAAGGAGAAGGTGGTAGATCAGCACATGAACTAATTATAGATTGTAGAGATTTTAAATCTCATGAAATTGGCGTTATGGATATTGCTAAAAGATTAATTGATTATGGATTTCATGCACCTACCGTTTCATTTCCAGTTCCAGGAACAATGATGATCGAACCTACTGAAAGTGAAAATTTGGATGAAATTAATAGGTTCTGTGACGCAATGATTTTAATTAGAAAAGAAATTGATGAAAATCCTGATTTGTTAAAAAATGCTCCTCACACAATGAAAATGATTGCAGCTGAAAATTGGGAATATTCATACTCTAGACAAAAAGCTGCTTTCCCTACATCATATGTTTTAAACAATAAGTTCTGGCCATCTGTTCGAAGAGTTGATGATGCTTATGGAGATAGAAATTTAGTATGTACATGCGAGCCAATAGAGTCATATCAGTGAGATTTTCATAACTTAGATTATAAATAACCAAAAATGTCTGTTAAAATTACTGGAACTGGTTCTTATATTCCACTTCTCATCAAAAAAAACAACGAATTTTTAAATGAAAATTTTTTAAATACTGATGGATCTTTATTCAAAGTTAACAATGAAGTAATCATCAAAAAATTCAAGTCTATTACTGGTATTGAAGAAAGAAGATACGCCAAAGATCATTTAAATACATCAGATTTAGCTTTTTTTGCCTCAGAAAAAGCCATTTTAGATGCTAAGATTGATCAGGAAGATATAGACTATATTATTGTTGCTCATAATTTTGGAGATATAAAAAAAGATACTGACCAATCGGATATGTTACCCAGTTTAGCCAGCAGAGTTAAATTTAATTTGGGAATAAAAAATCCAAACTGTGTTTGCTATGATATTATTTTTGGGTGTCCAGGTTGGGTTGAAGGTGTAATACAAGCTAATTCATTTATTAAATCCGGAATGGCTAAAAATTGTTTGGTTATTGGTGCAGAAACACTTTCAAGAACATATGATAAAAGAGATAGAGACTCAATGATTTATGCAGATGGAGCTGGCGCATCAATAATTCAAAAGGTTAATGATAAAAGTTCAGGAATTCTATCCCACAAAACCTGTACCTACACAGATAAAGAAGCTTTTTATTTATTTTTTGGAGAATCTTATGATAAAAATGCTTCGAATACAAAATATATTAAAATGCATGGCAGAAAAGTATATGAGTTCGCAATAGTTCATGTTCCAAAAGCTTTAAAAGAATGTTTAGAGTTAAGCGGTCAATCTATAAAGGATGTAAAAAAAGTATTTCTTCACCAAGCTAATGAAAAAATGGATGAAGCAATTGTGAAAAGGTTTTATGATTTATTTGAAATGGAAATTCCTGAAAATATTCTTCCAATGTCAATAAACAAACTTGGAAATAGTTCTGTAGCTACAATACCAACGCTGTTTGATCTTGTAAGAAAAGAAAAACTTAATGACCACAGATTAAAAAAAGGGGATATAGTTTTGTTTGGAAGTGTTGGAGCTGGAATGAATATAAATGCAATAACTTATAAAATTTAATTATGTTTTATCTTGGTGATATTGGAAGATATTTTATAATGATTAAAATGTCTTTTTTTAAACCCAGTAAATGGAAAGTTCAGAGAAAACTGATATTTAAAGAAATAAATGATTTAATTATCGAATCTATTCCAATTATTTCAATTCTTTCTTTTTTTATTGGAGGTGTTGTAGCTATTCAAACTGCCTTGAATCTCAGCAGTCCTTTTCTTTCTAAATCTTTAATAGGCTTTGCAACCAGACAATCTGTTATTCTGGAATTTGCCCCTACTTTTATGTCTATTATAATGGCTGGAAAAGTAGGATCTTACATAACATCAAGTATTGGTACTATGAGAGTTACTGAACAAATTGATGCTTTAGAAGTTATGGGAATAAACCCACTAAATTATCTTGTTTTTCCCAAAATTATAGCACTTCTTTTTTATCCTTTTGTCATTACAGTAGCCATGTTTGTTGCTATTTTTGGAGGCTTTATTGCCATGTCATTTGCAGGAATTCCTGGTGAAGCATTTATTTCTGGAATTCAAATGGATTTTGAACCTTTTCATGTTAGTTACGCTTATATTAAAACCATTTTATTTGCTTTTATATTAGCAACTGTTCCATCATACCATGGTTATTATATGAAGGGTGGAGCTCTTGAAGTTGGTAAAGCCAGTACATTATCTTTTGTATGGACTTCAATAATAATAATTATTGTAAATTTTATTATAACTCAGTTATTGTTAAGTTGATGATAGAGATAAAAAACATAGAAAAATCATTTGAAGGAACAAGTATCATAAAGGGAGTTTCTACAACTTTTGAAAAAGGAAAGACTAATCTCATTATCGGACAAAGTGGTTCAGGAAAAACTGTTCTTTTAAAATGTTTACTTGGATTACACGAACCTGACTCGGGTGAGATAATTTATGATGGAATTTCTAACAAAAACATGAAAGAGAGTGATAGGACCTTGCTTAGAAGACAAATGGGAATGGTATTTCAAGGAAGTGCTCTTTTTGATTCTATGTCAGTAATTGAAAATGTAATGTTTCCATTAAACATGTTAACTGAACAAAGTGATGATGAAATTATTGAAAAAGCAAAAAAAGCGATAGAAAGAGTCGAACTTTCTAAAGCAGTTGATAAATTACCTTCAGAAATATCAGGAGGAATGCAAAAAAGAGTGGCAATAGCAAGAGCCATAGTTATGAATCCAAAATATCTTTTTTGTGATGAACCAAATTCTGGATTAGATCCAAAAACTGCAATTGTAATTGACCAACTAATTCAGGAAATTACTAAAGAGTATAACATTACTACAATAATAAATTCACACGACATGAACTCAGTTATTGAAATTGGAGAGAAAATTATTTTTTTGGTATCAGGAGAGAAAAACTGGGAAGGAACAAATAAAGAAATATTAAAAACTGACAATAAAAGCGTTACAAACTTTGTTTACTCATCTGAACTATTAAAAAAAGTTAGAAAACATTTGTAATTACTCAACTTTTTGAATTTCAAATAAATCAGAATCAAGCTTTAAGGAAATCCATTCTCGAATTTTTTTCAGAGAATTTTTTCTTCTATTTTCATCACTATCATCATTCCATTTTATATAAAAAATAATTTTTTGATCATCATTAGAATAATCATTAATATGAAAGTTCATTTCAGAAACTTCTTCATAATTAAATTTAATATCTTCAACTAAAGTTTTGTATAGATTATTATTAAACTCTTTTGTTTCTAACTTTTTTAGCTTCTCCCTTAAAACTACCAATTCATTAGATTTTATTTCTAAGTCCAATGAGTCTCTTTTTCTTAACTCAACTAAGAATCTTTTTTGTTCTTTAAAATCATTTTGAGTTTCTTGTTGATTAAATTTAATTGTAGTTAAAGATAGATGAGGATATTTCTTGATTTTATTTTTTAAAAGAGAAATAATATCATTTGAAAGTGGCTCTAAACCATAACTGTTGAATATAATAGTGGATGTTTTATCCCTCCAAGGGAAAAGAAAACCATCGTTATTAATATTATAATTTACTTTAGAATTTAATTTTAAATAATCTTTATTTTTTAACCCCTCTAGTTCACGCTCAAAAAACTCATCAACAGAATTGTTAAACTTACTTTCATACAAAACATCAGCGAAAGTGAAAAATGCAGGAATCAACATTACAATTGAAAGTAACGTGACTATTCTCGAAATCAATCTTCTTCTTGTTGAATTAACATAATTGATTAAAGGAAATCTAAGAAACTTTACAGTTATATATGTAGCTAGTACAATGTATAATGAATTAATCATAAATAAATACATTGCTCCAACAGAGAATGAAGCATTACCAACAGCCAAACCAAAACCTACTGTACATAAAGGAGGCATTAAAGCTGTAGCTATAGCCACACCAAATATAACTGGGGATATAGTACCTTTTTTTGTTTTGGCAATAATTAAAGACAATCCTCCAAAAAAAGCAATTAATACATCTCTGATATCAGGTTCTGTCCTTGACAACAACTCTGAAGATTCTTCTCTTAGAGGAAAAAAAGAAAAAAATAAGTATGCAGTAAAAACACTTAAAACTACCATCACTGAAAAATTGATAATAGATTTTTTAAGAGTTTCTAAGTCATTAATAGCTATTGACAAACCAAAACCTAAAATAGGCCCCATTAAAGGAGAGATAAGCATAGCTCCAATTACTACTGGAATAGAGTTAGCGTTTAAACCGACAGATGCAACTAAGATCGAACAAATAAGAATCCAAGCATTTGGACCTTTAATGGATATGTCTGCTTTTATTGAATTTATTGTGTGATCTCTATCGGCTTCTTTTCGAAAATCAAGAACTTCTTTAAAAAAAGAAAATAAAGACTCAAATAAACCTTTGGCATTCCTACTTACGGATTTATCTAAATTTTCTTCATCTGAAAAATTAAATTTATTTTCCATTTTTTAAATTTGAGTTAAACCAGTTAAATCGGATGAACTTCTAATTTTATCCCCTAGACCGTCTGTCATTTTAATATTATATTTTTTACAAACCGTTGATTCTGGTACTTCACCAGTTGATCTGTCTCCACCATTTGCAAAAATATGGGGTTTAATTTTTTCTAAAGATTTACAAACGGATTTATCATCATCAATTGACAAAAAAACCTCATCCACCATCTCTAGAGAGCGAACAATTTCAACCCTATCTTTTTCATCCATAAAAGGCTTACCTTTTTTTAAAACACATTGATGATTATTATTTACTATGACAACTAATTTATCGCCCAATTTTTTTGATAAACGTAAATATTCTAAATGACCAACGTGAATTGGATCAAAATATCCACTAACAGCTACAATTTTCATTTTTCTGATATTCTGGCAACTGGTGAGAATAAATATCTTTTACCAGTTTTTAATTCCTTACAAATATATCTTTTTCTTCTTTTACATATTTTAATGAAAATTCTTTCATCATTGAACTCAAACTTAGAATTATCTTTTATTTGAAAAAGAAATTTTTTATTGTCATTATTTAAATCAAAATGGTGCAAACCTAAAACAAGTTCAATATCCGTATCAGTGGTGGCTGGAGGATTAATCATATGTTTTGCTAATGGTCTAAGTATTTTCTCTGGAAAAACAGAACTATTCAAAAAAGGGATCATCATTTTTTTGTAAGTATTTTTCCACTCTATACCATGGGGGCTTGTTGGATACTTGAACTCACTGCTAACCTTAAAATGTGCAAGCTCGTGAATAAGAGTTATTAAAAATCGATACTCATTATCAATTTTATTTATAGTGATTTGAAATTTTCCGTTTTTTTGTTTTCTGAAATCACCGTGTTTTGTTTTTCTAGTATTTACAATTTTAACAATTAGATTTTCTTTATCAATAAGATCTGAAATTAATTGATGAGAATTCTCTGGAATATAATCATAAACTAACAACACGTTTTATGGATTTGAACTGGAAACTGGAATAGTTTTTCCATTAAAAAAATTAGAACCATTTATTGCAAAATCAAAAATAAATTTTGAAACTTCATTGGAGGATATTGGTGCATTGTATCCTGGGAAAGCCTCTTCAAGCATTTCTGTTTGCACAGCACCTAAAGCTAAAGTGTTAAATTTAATTGAGGTTTCCTTATACTCTTGAGCAAGCATTTCAGTTAAAATATTCAAAGCCCCTTTACTAGTTGAATAGGCAGACAATCCAGGGAATTTGCTTGTATTAGCTAAACCTCCAATACTACTAATGTTGACAACGTGAGAACTTGAACTCAATTTTGGAAGGATAAGTCTAATCAATTCTGCTAATCCAAAAAGATTTACTGAATAAACTTCTTTAAAATCATTAAATGTCGTTTCTGAAAATGGTTTATTTAGAAGCTTCCCTGCATTATTAATTAAAATATCGACAGATTTAAATTTTGAGTTAATAAAATCAATTGATTTTTTTATTGAATTTGGGGAAGATAAATCAGTACTAAACGACTCAACGTTTTTAATTCCAGTCATAGGAGAAATATTTCTAGAAAGAGCTATGATGTTATAATTGTTATTACTAAAAATTTTGACAAGTTCGAAACCAATTCCTCTACTTGCACCCGTGATAACAATATTTTTCATAAAGTAATTTTATACTAGCATAGTAACAGGATTTTCAACATATCCTTTAAGAGTTTCTAAAAACACTGAACCTGTTACTCCATCCACCGTTCTATGATCACAAGCTAAAGTTAACTTCATTGTGTGACCAACTACAACTTTATCTTCTTTGACAATTGGTTTTTTTATTATACTTCCAACTGATAAAATTGCAGAATTTGGTTGATTTATAATTGAGGTAAACTCTTGAATACCAAACATACCTAAATTAGAAATTGTAAAAGTACTACCTTGCATTTCATCAGGTGTCAATTTTTTTTCTCTGGCTTTTCCTGCATAATCTTTAACAAGACTTCCTATTTCAGGAATAGTTTTAGAATCTGCAAATTTGATAACAGGAACAACTAATCCATCTGGAACACCAACGGCAACCCCAATATGAACATGATGATTTAGTCTCATTTTATCATCAAACCATTGAGAATTTACCTTAGGATGTTGTTTTAACGCTATAGCACAAGCTTTTACAATAATATCATTAAATGAAATTTTAGTTTCAGGAATTGAATTGTATTGTTTTCTAAAAGCAATAGCATTATCCATTTCGAACTCAACACTTAAATAGTAATGAGGAGCAGTAAATTTAGATTCTGTTAATCTTCTGGCAATAGCCTTTCGCATCTGAGAGTTATCAATATCATCATAACTTTCAGAAAGTGATGAAGTGTTTGAAGATAAAACAGTTGTAGATTCCACTTTAGAGGAAACTTCTCTTGGTGAATAGTTTTCTACATCGTCTTTGATAATTCTTCCATTATCACCTGAACCAATTATATTTTTTAAATCAATATTTTTTTCAAATGCAATCTTTTTTGCTAATGGAGAAACAAAAATTCTTTCTTTCGAATTAGTTTCAGAAGTTTCTTCAGTTTCTAATTCTTCTGGAATGTTTTGTTCAACAACATTCTCTGTTGAAATCACAGCAGTATTTTCTTTGCTATCATCTTGAGCACCAAAATTGTCAATAGCTGTTTGATAATTTGAGTTTGGATCTCCAATAATAGCCAATAGACTATCAACTTTTGCTGTTTCTCCCTCTTTTATACCAATGTATAATAAAACACCTTCATGAAAGGATTCAAATTCCATGGTAGCTTTATCAGTTTCAATTTCAGCTAAAATATCTCCCTCACTAACTTTATCTCCAACATTTACTAGCCATGTAGAAACTGTACCTTCTTCCATAGTGTCACTAAGCCTTGGCATTGTAACAATTTGAAAGGAATTGTTTTCAGGTTCCATCTTAGAATCTTCTTGAACTTCTTCTTTTTCAGGTGCAACCGTCTCATTTATTTGATCCACTAAATCAAGTTGAACTGGACCCTTTGATGGTGACAACAATTCAGTAACATCCTCTCCTTCATCTCCTATTACAGCCAATAAAGTATCAACAGCAGCAGTTTCACCTTCTTTTATTCCAATGTGTAATAATGTACCTTCATGAAAAGATTCAAACTCCATAGTAGCCTTATCAGTCTCAATTTCTGCTAAAATATCTCCTTCGC
>Ga0255775_1001255_pt1 | contig 23866 bp, 22 predicted proteins | sample 011ome_26_FD_179973 | JGI IMG/M metagenome (GOLD analysis project Ga0255775, IMG submission 179973) | Coastal salt marsh microbial communities from the Groves Creek Marsh, Skidaway Island, Georgia - 011511BT metaG (version 2) | ecosystem: Environmental > Aquatic > Marine > Intertidal zone > Salt...
GAATAATTCATTGGAATATAGAGAAGAATATACAATTGATGATTACTTGCGTCTGTCTGGTGGGTTAACTAAAAGAGCTGATGAGGATAGTTTATATATTGTAAAAGCAAATGGTTCAACCATGGTTTTGGATAAAAGTTCATTTAGAATTTTTGGCAGGCGGCCAGATATTAGACCAGGCGATACCATTGTGGTTCCTGTGAATATCCAATACAAGGATTCTTTAAAGAACTGGACTGAAGTAACACAACTAATATATCAGTCCATGGTCTCAATTGCAGCAGTAAAAGGGCTATAAAATGAGTGATTACGAAAGAGATTCATCCCAGTCATATGTTGACGATCAGTTAGATCTAAGAGAACTATTTAATGTTCTTTGGGTCAATAAATTATTTCTTGTTGCCTTGACTAGTTTATTTGCCCTAATTTCTATTATTTACTCATTAACACTAACAAATATCTATACAGCTGAGACTACCTTGGCCCCAAGCGCATCTAGTGATATGAGCAGTAATCTATCTCAATATGCTGGTTTAGCTTCCATGGCTGGCATTTCATTGCCTGGATCATCTTCAGGCATTTCAGACAAAGACTTGGCGCTTTCACTGCTAAAATCCAAAGGGCTTTTGCAAAGATTAATCGACAAACATGATATTTTGCCTGATCTGATTGCGGCTTATGACTGGGATTTAACCTCTAACTCACTCAGCTATGATTCGGATTTATATGATGGCGTTAAGAATGTATGGGTTAGAGACGTTAAGCCTCCCTACAAGCTAATCCCGTCGACTCAAGAGGCCTACGAGTTCTTTGATAAGGCTATCGCTGTTTCAGAGGATAAAAAAACTGGGGTCATTTCCCTAAAAGTCGATCATTTATCACCTGAGATTGCCTATCAGTGGTCGCTACTCCTCATACAAGAGGTCAATGAATATGTGGCTGATATGCGAATCAATGAGGCTCAACTGTCCATTGATTATTTAAATGATCAAATAAAAATTACACCTTATCCAGAACTAAGAGCTTTGTTTTATGAGCTGATTCAACAACATACGCAAACAATGATGTTGGCAAAAGTCAGGCCTGAGTATGCTTTGACAACGCTGGATGCGCCCTTGATACCTGAAGAGAAGTCCGCACCAAAGAGAGTACTTATCGTCATTTTGTCTGCTTTACTAGGAGGCATACTCGGTACATTAATCATTCTAATTAGGTTTTATGCCTATAAATTAGAGTAACCCATCCTACTAAACTTCAGTAACTTTCGATAAAGGCTCTTATCGCATTTTAAAAGGTAGTTTCCAGAGTTTCTGGATTCTATAAAAAAGAAACACACTCATTTTTAAACTAACGCATAAATTATTATGAAGTTACTTATCCCTGGTGGTGCAGGTTATATCGGCTCCCATATGGTCAGGTATGCTCAGGAGTATGGCCACGAGGTTGTGGTGCTCGATGACTTTTCAACGGGTCACGAGTGGGCGGTGAAAGATTGTGAAATCCTGCGGGTTAATCTACTTGATCAGGATAAACTGTCCCAATTATTAAAGGGGCGCCACTTTGACGGCGTGATTCACTTTGCCGCTAAATCATTAGTGGGTGAGTCGGTTAAAAAACCTGACCTTTACTACCGTAATAATGTGGTTGGCAACTTGAATCTTGTTAACGAGATGCTGAACAACGATATAAGCAACCTAGTATTCTCATCAACTGCCGCGATTTTTGGTAACCCAGTAACTGATAAGATTGCCGAGGATCATCCCAAGAACCCAATCAATCCCTACGGCCAGAGCAAGCTGATGGTTGAGAATATGCTGCAAGATATCTGCTCGGCCAATGATTTTAATACCACATGCTTAAGATACTTTAATGCCGCTGGGGCACATGAGTCGGGAGAGATTGGTGAGGCGCATGACCCTGAGACGCATCTGATCCCAAACGTCTTAAAGGCAGCGCTTTCAAATGAGAGCAGTTTAAAGGTATTTGGTGATGACTACCCTACGCCTGATGGGACCTGTGTGCGTGATTATGTGCATGTTACAGACCTAGCCCAGGCTCACTTATTGGGGCTCAAGTACATCCAAAATAAGAAGGGATTCTCAGCCTTTAATCTGGGTAATGGTGATGGGTTTTCAGTTCTTGAGGTGATTAACGAGTGTGAAAATGTTACTAATAAAGAAATTCCTTTTCAGATAGATAAACGACGTGAAGGAGATCCTGCGGTTTTGGTGGCAGATAATAGACTTGCTCTTAATGCTCTTAACTGGGTGCCTCAAAAAAGCAATATTAACGATATCATAAAGAGTTCTTGGCTATGGAATAATTCGTGAGGTTACATAATTTATATTAGGTGCGAAGGATAATGATCAATTTTCACTTCCCTATTGAAAAACTATTTAATATTTAACTTTTGGTGAGCCTGAATTTTTTAAGTCAAAAGTTTTAAACTCACTTGAGGAATTTAAAGCAATAGCAGATGTTATTATCGCAAATCGTATGTGTGCTGAGCTTGATGATGTCGTCAATAAAGTATTTACAAGAGATTTATTTGGAAGGGATTAAATGAAAGTATTAGTAACGGGTGCTGCAGGCTTTATTGGTTTCCATCTTACTTTGGCGTTGCTTGATCGAAATGATGAGGTTATAGGGGTCGATAATCTCAATGATTATTATGACCCAGCACTTAAGCAACTTCGCTTGAACGAGATTGCCAAGCATTCAAAATGTTCTAATTTTGAATTTATCAGGGCTGACATTTCAGATAAGACATTGATGGATCAGCTATTTGATTATTATTCATTTGATGTAGTAGTTAATCTTGCTGCTCAAGCCGGAGTGCGATATTCAATTGAAAACCCCCATGCTTATGTTCAATCTAATTTAGTTGGTTTTGTTAATGTATTGGAGGGTTGTCGCCATTCAAAGGTAAGACATTTTGTTTATGCATCATCAAGCTCTGTTTATGGTATGAACATAAAGCAGCCATTTAGCACACTTGATAGAGTAGACAATCCCATCTCTTTATATGCCGCAACGAAGAAATCAAACGAGCTTATGGCTCATACATATAGCCATTTATACAATATACCAACAACTGGCTTGAGATTTTTTACTGTTTATGGTCCTTATGGCCGACCTGATATGGCTTATTATAAGTTTACAAAAGCAATACTTTCTGGAAATCCAATTGATGTTTACAATAATGGCGATATGAAACGAGATTTCACTTATATTGACGACATTATTGACGGTATCGTTCGTGTAATTGATAAAATACCTGGGCCACAATCCAATAAGTACTCGTCGACTCAGCCTCCTTATAAGTTATTTAATATTGGCAACAATAATCCAGTTAGTCTTCGTAAGTTCATAACTACAATTGAAGATGCTTGTAAGATGAAGGCAAAAGTAAATTTGCTCCCAATGCAGCTTGGTGATGTGTCTGAAACATATGCTGATATTGATGACTTTTCTTCTTATGTAGGTTTTAGTCCATCAGAAACGGTTGAAGAGGGAATTAATAAGTTCGTGAGTTGGTATAAAAAATATAACTCAAAAGATGAATTTTAATGAATATTTTATCGCTTATTGGAAGATCTAGCCAATTATTTAGTGCTGATATCGCGAGAGCTGAATCTGAACTTAGTGATGTGGTTTCTCGATCTAAGTTTCTAGTTCTAGGTGGCGCTGGAACAATTGGCCAAGCAGTAACAAAAGAAATCTTTAAAAGAAGTCCCCAAAAACTTCATGTCATTGATATTAGTGAAAATAACATGGTCGAGCTGATAAGGGATCTACGTAGCTCTTTTGGTTATATCGATGGCGATTTTAAAACTTTCTCGTTAGATATAGGCTCACTTGAATATGATGCATTTATAGAAAGCGATGGAGATTACGATTTTGTGTTAAATCTATCTGCACTTAAACATGTTAGAAGTGAGAAAGATCCTTTTACTCTTATGCGGATGATTGACGTAAATATTTTTAATACTATTAAAACTATTGAACAGTCAGTTCAAGCTGGAGTTAAAAAATATTTTTGTGTCTCGACTGATAAGGCTACTAATCCAGTAAATATGATGGGTGCGTCCAAAAGGATTATGGAGCTTTTTTTAATACGGAGTAGCGAAAGTATTAGTATATCAACCGCACGTTTTGCTAATGTTGCCTTTTCTGACGGATCTTTGTTGTATAGTTTTAATAGGCGTCTTGAAAAGATGCAACCCATTGTTGCTCCCAAAGACGTCCGGCGTTATTTTGTAACGCCCCAGGAATCGGGTGAGCTCTGTTTGATGTCGTGTATATTTGGAGAAAACCGAGACATTTTTTTTCCAAAACTCAGTGAAAATTTGCATTTAATCACCTTTACAGAAATTGCTGTTAAGTATCTCAGATTTAAAGGGTATGAACCTCATTTATGTAGCACTGAGGATGAGGCTCGTGATTTAATGGGCTCGGCTTCGGCGAACAATAAATGGCCGTGCCTATTTACTATAAGTGACACAACTGGAGAAAAAGACTTTGAGGAGTTTTATGCTCAGAATGAAATTATTGATCTTTCTCGTTTTGAAAACCTAGGAGTTATTAAAAGCAATTCAGCATATTCTCCAGATTCATTAGATTTTTTTATTACAGCTATTAATAAAATGAGATCGGACAGAGTTTGGACAAAAAATGATATTTTGGATGAATTTTACAGGTTAATACCGGAATTCTTCCACAAAGAAACTGGTATGAATTTAGATGGGAAAATGTAAGTGAAATGACAAGGATACCCGTCGGATCGATAGAAAGCTTTGTTAGAAGCCTTTTTAAAATTAAGGGATTTATTCCCCTGCATGAGCCTACTTTTAGAGGTAATGAAAAAAAATACGTTAATGAAGCTATAGACAGCACGTTTGTATCTAGTGTTGGGAGATTTGTAGATGATTTTGAAAAGAAAATCGAAGAATTTACAGGTACTTCGAGAGCCGTCGCAACAGTTAATGGCACAGCTGCTTTACATACTGCTTTTTTTATGAGCGGAATAAAAAGAGGAGATTTGGTTATAACGCAGGCCTTAACATTTGTTGCTACATGCAACGCCCTTCATCATATAGGTGCTGAACCTATATTCTGCGATGTTTCACGTGTCAGTTTGGGTTTATGCCCAATAGCCGTAGAGAAGTATTTGACTGCAAATGCGGACATAGTTGATGGTCATTGTGTGCATACCAAAACTAGGCAGCGCATCCGGGCTGTGATTCCCATGCATACTTATGGTCACCCAGCTCAGCTTGATGAATTACAGCAGATCTGTGAAAAGTGGAGCTTAACACTAATTGAAGATGCAGCTGAAAGCCTAGGTTCGTTTTACAAGGGACGGCACACCGGTACGCTAGGCGATTATGGAGTGCTTAGTTTTAATGGCAATAAAGTCATAACTACAGGTGGTGGTGGCATGCTGCTATGCCGAACGATAGATTCGGGAATGCGTGCTAAGCATATTACTACTACAGCAAAAATACCACATCCGTATGAGTTTGTTCACGATGAAGCAGGTTTTAATTATCGCTTGCCCAATTTAAATGCTGCATTTGGTTGTGCTCAGATGGAATCTTTGACAAGTTTTTTAGCCAATAAAAGAGCGTTGGCAAAGCAGTACCGAGATTTCTTTTCCGAAAGTGATGTCCAATTTGTCGAAGAACCTAGTTATGCTACTTCCAACTATTGGCTAAATACAATCATATGCCCAAATAAAAACTATAGGGACCAACTGCTAACTACAAGTAATTCTAATGGCGTTATGACACGTCCTTCATGGAGACTTATGAGCCGCTTGCCAATGTATGAAAGTAAACTACATGGTGACATGACAGAATCAATATATCTTGAGGAGAGGTTAGTAAATTTACCGAGTAGCTCAAGTGAGGCATACCTATGAAAAAAATTGCGGTTTTTACCAGTACTCGGGCAGATTATGGGTTGCTATATTGGCTATTAATGGAGTTAAAGATCTCTCCTTTGATTGATCTAAAAATTATAGTTTCTGGGACTCATTTAGTAAGTGATTTTGGTAGTACGGTAAATAAAATTACAGATGATGGTTTTATAATTACTGAGAAAATTGAAATGCTTTTAGCTTCTGATTCTAATATAGGAATAGCAAAAAGTGTAGGCCTGGGTGTAATAGGTTATGCTGAAAGCCTTGAGCGGATTCAGCCAGACTGTATCGTAATATTGGGCGATCGATTCGAGGCACTTGCAATGGCGCAGGCGGCATTGCTAATGCATGTACCGATTGCTCATATTCATGGTGGAGAAGTGACCCATGGCGCTTATGATGATGCTATAAGACATGCAATATCGAAGCTTAGTTACTTCCACTTTACTTCCACAGAGTGTCACCGAATTAGGGTTATTCAGTTAGGTGAATGTCCTAGTCGAGTATTCAATGTTGGCGCCCTTGGGCTTGATCATTTGGATAGGACAAAGTTAATGAATATTACAGAGCTAAATGAGGACCTTGGTTTTAACTTATCCAAACCATACTTTTTGGTGACGTACCACCCCGCTACATTAGCAAATGAGCCCGTTGAGGATTCCTTTAACGAGCTGCTTTCCGCACTTGATAATTATTCAGGATATAACATTTTGATTACATATCCTAATGCTGATCATGGTGGTAGGCGTATTATTGAGATGATAGACGAATTTGCTGCTTCGCAGCCATTACGGGTTCATGCGATAGTCTCGCTTGGCCAAATACGATATTTAAGTGTGATGAAGTTTGCTGCTGCTGTTATTGGGAATTCCTCAAGCGGTTTGATTGAAGCACCATCATTTGGTATTCCGACCATTAATATTGGTGATCGACAAGCTGGTAGGACATGTGCGTCGAGCGTCCTGCACTGCAAGGCCTTGGCAAAGGAAATAAAATTGACAATAGATAAGGGCTTATCTAGTGATTTTTCCAGTGTAGTCAACCCCTATGGGCAGGGTAATGCGGCGATTAAAATTTCAAAAGTACTAGAATCTAAAACTGCCTATTTAGCCAAAAAGTTCCATGATGTCGAGTCGTTTAAACAATGATAAAAATAATAGCAGAGGCGGGTGTCAATCATAATGGTAGTTCAGAACTGGCATTTAAGTTAGTTGATGCAGCTTTTTCAGCTGGTGCAGATATAGTTAAATTCCAAACATTTAATGCATCGAGTTTGGTAACTAGTTCAGCAAAACAGGCAGTCTACCAGACAAAAAATACTGGAATAATCGAAAGTCAGCTAGAAATGCTCAAGCGGCTAGAGTTACCTAAGCAAACTTATTTAGATCTAAAGAAATATTGTAACGGTTTAGGTATTGAATTCTTATCAACTGCGTTTGATTCTGAAAGTCTAAAGTTCTTGGTAGAGGACTTGAAACTGAAAACTCTCAAAATACCTTCTGGTGATATAACGAATACCCCTTTTATTTTAGAACATGCTCTTACAGGCTGTGATGTCATATTATCGACTGGAATGGCAACTCTTGGTGAGATAGAAGAGGCTTTGGGAGCGCTGGCTTTTGGTTATATTGGCAGCAGTGGGATAGAACCGTCGCGTAGCGCCTTCGCAGCGGCATATGTATCGGAAATGGGTCAACATTTGTTAACAGAAAAAGTGACAATACTGCATTGCACTACAGAGTACCCAGCTCCAAAAAAAGAAATAAATTTGAATGCCATGACAACTTTATCTAATACATTTCGCCTAAAGACTGGTTATTCAGATCATAGTGAAGGAATTTTGGTGCCTATCGCTGCAGCTGCACTAGGTGCTAAAGTCATTGAAAAGCATTTTACGTTAGATAAAAATCTAGATGGGCCAGATCATAAAGCCTCATTAGATTTAGCTGAGTTGACTGAGATGGTGACTTCAATTCGAACAGTAGAGCTCGCTCTTGGTAGTGCGGTTAAAGCTCCACAAAAATCAGAAATCCCAAATAAATCAGTTGCACGTAAAAGTCTAGTTACTGCTAAAAAAATTCTATCTGGTCAAATAATTAATAAAGATGACGTGTTGATTAAACGTCCCGGCAATGGTCTGTTACCAAGCTTATTTTGGAATTTGATAGGATCAAAAGCTTCTAGAGATTATGAACCAGATGAGCTATATGACCTTTCTGAAATAAAGTAAGAAAAATTATGAAAATTGGATATTTTGCAGATGGACCGTGGTCTCACAAAGCAATTGAGTTACTAGTAGGTATTGTAGATGTGGCCTTTATTGTGCCTAGATATGATACCCAAGATCCTATATTGAGAGAATGGGCGGAAAAATTAGACGTTCCTTATAAGCCAGAAGAAAACGTCAATAGCGATACTTTCGTTAAATGGGTCAAGGGGCAAGACGCTGATTTGTTAATATCGATGTCCTTTAACCAGATTCTGAAGCGAGATATTTTGGATATTGCTCCATTAGGCTTTATAAATTGTCATGCTGGAGCCTTGCCTTTTTATCGTGGTCGCAATCCTCTTAATTGGGTTTTAATAAATGGCGAAACGGAATTTGGTATAACAGTCCATTACATTGATGAAGGTATTGATACTGGTGATATCATTGCCCAAGAATTGTTCAATATTAGTCCAGAAGATGATTACTCTTCACTCCTTGAACTAGCAATTAGTGAATGCGCTAAAGTGCTTTTTAAAGCTGTAAGTCAGCTGAAAGAGGGCGCTATTACGCGGGTTAAGCAAAGCTCTATTTCTCCGGTTGGGAGCTATTTTGGGCGGCGGATAGAGGGTGATGAAATAATTGATTTTAGATGGGCCGCTACTCGAGTGCATAATTTTGTCAGGGCAATTACATTGCCTGGCCCTGGTGCAAGATGCTGGTATAGAAATCAGCAGATTGCAATTCTTCGGTGCGAGTTAATTGATGGAGCGATAACCTATATTGCGACGGAAGGAGAAGTTGTTGGGGTATCGTCTCGTGGCAGTATACTGAAGGTGGGTGACTCTACTATTCTTGTTACTTCGTTTAGCTATATTTTTGATGGTGAAGATATGAGGCCACAGGTGCCAAATTTCAAAATAGGAGAAAGATTAATTGGAAAAAAATAAGACACATCATTACGCCAACGCAATAGTTAGTGAAAATGCTACCATCAGGGACGCTATGAAGATTATTGATAATAGCAGTTTGAGAATAGCGCTGATTGTTGATTTTGATGGGAAGCTCAAAGGTACTCTGACTGATGGAGACATTCGGCGTTATCTAATCAAAGGCGGTACACTTGACGATGTTGCGGCCCCAGTATTCAATCGCTCGCCAATCACGGCCAACTGCAACCTTTCTGATCACAACATTAAAAAAATAATGGATAAATATAAGCTTATAGCAATCCCGATAATTTCTAATGAAAATGTCTTGGTTGGTTTGAAAACCTTGAATGATTTGATTGCTGTAAAACAACGAGATAATCCAGTTCTAATAATGGCAGGAGGGTTTGGTACTCGTCTCGGTCAATTGACAGAAATCTGTCCGAAGCCGATGTTAGTTGTGGGTGAGAAGCCTATGTTGGAACACATAATTATTCATTTTAAAGATCAAGGGTTCCATAATTTTTTTATTTCCACTCATTTTCTGCCAGATCATATTAGTAGTTATTTTGGTGATGGATCAGGCTATGGCGTTACTATTGAGTATGTTCATGAAAAAGAACCATTGGGTACAGGTGGAGCTTTGAGTCTACTTCCGCTTGAAAAAATCAATGAACCATTAATTCTAATAAATGGAGACATTCTTTCAAATATGAATTTTGTTAGTATCCTTCAGTATCATCAATCAAATAACCTCGATTGTACGATATGCGTCCGGGAGGTTGAGAACCAAATCCCATATGGTGTTATTAGAGTTCAAGAGGAACGCGTAGTAAATCTAGTTGAGAAACCGGTATATCGAGACTTGATCAATATGGGGATTTACGTTTTAAGTCCTTCTTCGATCAAATCACTAAGTAGAATTTGTCATATTGATACACCTTCTTTAATTAAAAAAAGGCTGGAAGCAGGGTTTCCAATAGGAGCTTTTTTGTCGACACATCAATGGTTAGATATTGGGAGTCCTGATGATTTTATAAAAGCTCAAACCGCTATTGATAAACTTAGCCAATGAAGATCGCAATTATACCTGCACGGGCGGGAAGTAAGAGATTAACTCAAAAGAATATATTGGATCTTTGTGGTAAGCCACTAATAGCATGGACTATTGAGGCTGCATTAGCCTCGGGCTTGTTTGATCAAATTTATGTTAGTACTGACTCAGTAGAAATTGCTGAGGTTGCTACAAAGTACTGTGCAGATGTTCCATTTCTTCGTCCACCAAGCTTGGCATCAGACACAGCGGATATCAAAGATGTTGTGATTCATTTGATGAATTGGCATAGCGCGCAGGGTTTTGAGTCCCTTTCCCATATAATGATACTCCAGCCAACCTCACCGCTAAGAAATTCAAGAGATATTAGGGACGCATGGGAATTCTTTGTAGAAAAAAATGCGGATGCTGTCGTATCAGTTTGCAAATTAGAGCATCCACTCGAATTATGTAACCAGCTAGATGATAACCTTTGTATGAATGGTTTCCTTAGAATGAATACGCCCCAACGAAGCCAAGATATGCAGTCATACTATCGTATTAATGGAGCTATTTACATGATGAAGCCCCATATGGTTGAGTTAATGGGACCAAGTTTATATGGTCGTAATACGTTCGCTTTTAAAATGAACAATAGCCATTCTGTAGATATTGACGTAATAGAAGATTTTCATTTGGCTGAGTATTTAATAGAAAATGAGATGTGCGATTGAAAAAAATATTGGTTTTTGGAGATGCAATAAGTTCTAAGAATGGTGGATCAGCTTCCTTTTGTGAACTTTGCTTGGCATTGGGTGAAAGATACAACCTAACCATTGCAACAAAATTAGGCAGGTTTGATGGGGTAATCTACAACCACATAAACTATAAAGCCCTGAGAGACAGTCTTAGAACAATACCCGCAGGCTATATTGACCAAAGATATCGGCAAGATAGCCTTGGTATAAAGATAGTTGGAATACTGTCGCGTCTGTTTTTTGATCAGGTAAAACTAGCTAATATTGACTTTGTCATTGATTGCTTGGGGCTTAATTCAGACGTCGTTAAAAAGTTTCAAGGTAATGGGATTAAGGTATATCGCATGCACAATGGCTCTGTTGGAGCATTCACTAAGTTTTTTGGAAGAGCACAATATTATTCCAAAGAAGAAAACCTTAGTTACTATATTTCTGCGATGAGTAGGTATAGCGGACTTCTGTTTCAATCTCAAGAGCAATTAATTGAATCTCAAAAGGTGGTCGGAATTGCTGATTATCATTGTTTACCACCTTCATGTAATGAGGCAGCTATTGATAAAATAGCTCTTGTAAAGACGACCAGGGATGAGTCTGAAATAAGGATTGTTCAGGTCGGGTCTATTCAACCACGAAAAAATCAGTTACGAAGCATTGAACTAGTATCCTCTTTAAGGGACGCAGGGTTAAAAGTATGTTTGCATTTGATTGGGGTAATCCACGATAAGGACTATTATAATTTCTTGTTGCAAGTTATTAGAAAAAAGGATGCTTTTGACTATGTCTTCTTTACGGGTTTTCGAAGCGATTATCTTAAATTTATAGTGGGTGCGAATGCTCTTATCATTCCTGCTGAGGCGGAGGGTGTTTCGAGAGCTTTGAGGGAGGCCTTCTATGCAAAAGTTTTGGTTCTAGGAAGAGCTATTTCTGGCATGAAATCCTTTATTGAGAATGGTCAAATTGTTGACATTGAAAATATGGAGTTGCAGCAAATGGTTAAGCTATTTTTAAATAGGCGAGAGAGAGACAACATATGTAACGCAGCAAGATCATACTACGATGAGTTTTATTCATGGACTAACTATGCTGAACGTTTTGCGCGCATCATTCAGGCTTAGGTTTATAGCTTTTAATAGTGAGCAATTTATAAATGCTAATTTTTGTGGAGGACATTGCACAGCAAAATAAGTTACTTGCCAATTTGGATTGGGATGCAAACTGGGTAGTAGTTTACTATCGCGGTCTATTAATCACTCGAATTATTTTTCTTGATTGTGATTTAAAAATATTACCCATTAAATACAACCTATTTATGTTCATCAGGACATTCTTGAATGCTGATAAGATAGTTACTGAATATGCCAATTTTATACCTAGATTAGCTTCAATTATATTTTCAAAAAAACTGATTTCTGCTGTTTTTGGTACCCTTTTAACTTCATCAATTGGAAAAGATACTGTATTTCCAAGGCTATTGCGAAGTCAGTTAGCGGCTGAATATTGGATATTTGGAAGAAAAAATAAAACACATAAAATCAGCTCTTTTCTAAGTACTTTAGGTACGGTCAGATCCTTTGACCGTAAAGATTTTCCTGACTTTAGAGGTTTACCAGTTAACGATTATATTCTTATTATAGGTCAGGCATGGGATAAGGAAAATCTACCTTTCTATGAACATGCTGAGGACGAATTACTAGAATTTTTTTTAAAGAAACGCAAGAGGATTGTTTACTGCAGGCACCCGAGATCTCAGAGAAACCACCCTAGTCTTTCTCAAGTCAATGGCTATGTTGAGTGTATTGATTATATAGCAATGCATGGCAGGCCAATCTTAGCATGCTCACTTTCCTCTTCGATGATAAGTGAACTAGACGAAATGGGCGTGAGCGCTCTTAACCTGATTGTTGGAGACTATCTTACTGAAACTATAGAGTCAAACTTCACATTATTAAACAAGTATGATATTTAGTACGACTATTGTTAAGGCGCTGTGCGCTATAATTTCACTAGGGTCATTTATTATTTTTTCGCAAATGACCAACCAAGCTGAGCTTGCAATTTTTTATATATTTTTTATAGCACAATCTACGCTTCTAGTATCTTTTTCTGATCTAGGTTTAAATGCACTAAATTCCTCAGTAAGACTGGAACAGTGTAGGATTTTAGTTCCCAGTTTCTTGGAATCATATGAAAAGTACCAATTTGACCTAATAGCAATATTTTTTGCAGGTTTATTTCTGTGGCTTCTTATAGATCTATCTGTTCTATTTCTTATACCCAGTATTGCTTATGTGTTTTTGAGAATTTATGTTATGCGCTGGATTACAATATCAAGGAAAGATATATCACCAGTGACTTCTATTGTTTATGGCGACTTTATACACACAATTATTAATGCTTGCTCACTTATAGGATTGTATTTTTCGAAAGAGTATTTTATTGGTGCAGTCACTATAGGTTTATCATTACAGGTCATTCTTCTATCAAGAAACGACTTAGGCATAAATATCCTTTTTCATATGCTTAGGCTGAGTAAAAAACAGTATGCAAACGGTAATTTTTTAATTTTATTGCAAAGTTACTTTTCTGCACTGAAAAACAATATAGTAGGTGCTTTACTTGGATTATCTGCAGAAATCAACATAGATACGATATTTGTAGCTAATAGGACTGGTCAGATGTATGCAATAGCCACAGGGGGTATTAACAATGTTATACCTTACCGTTTGAGGCATCGAGGTTCGATTATAGCGGTCGATATATTTAGTATTCTCTTGTTTTTCGCCCCCATCATTCTTGTTGGAATGTGTCTTTTGGTGCCAGACATTATTTCTTCTTTGATTACATTATTGTTTAATGTCGAGGTTACCAATCTTAATAGAGCTTTGTTGGTTGTTCTCTTAATTCCCTATTTAATTACTCCATTAAATTTAATTTTAATAGCTAATAGTCGCTATACAGCCTGCATAATGATGGATTTTTTTATTGTTCTTTCTATTCTATTTTCGGTAGGAATATAAGTGTGCGGTATTAGCGCTATAATTAAGAGTGGTAGTTTCACTGAAAAAGACCATTTAAGTCTAAGACTTATTGGGAAGGCTGTTAATAGGAGAGGCCCAGACTCAACAGGCACATTAATATCAAAAAATTTTGGATTCATTCATAATAGACTATCTATTATTGGAGGTACTGTAGAGGCAGCACAGCCAATGCAGTCACTTAATGAGCGATTTACAATAATATTTAATGGTGAAATTTATAACTATAGAAGTTTAGCTAAAAAATACAAGTTAGATACAGCAGGATCAGATACAAGGCTATTAGTTGAGCTAATTAGTAAGAATGGTCTTAGATCTACCATTAATAGCATCGAAGGTATGTACGCATTTGTATTATTCGATAAAAAAGAAGAAAACTTCTATTTTATGACGGATCGTTATGGGCAAAAGCCTATTTACTATTCAGACTCTGCAGATAGCATAACTCTGTCTTCAGAATTAATAGGCTTTAAAACCGCTGGATATAAAATCGATCAAATCTCTATTACATCCTTTCTCAGATTTGGACATGTTCCCCTGCCGCGATCAATGTATGTTGGAGTCGAGAGAGCCGTACCTGGTCATTTGTATAAGATCAACCAAAATCTCGAAATATCTGAGGAGTACGTCCTTGAAACAAGATTGCCAGTAGTTAGCCTTGGAGTGTCGTTTTTAGACGAAGTGGTGAAACACCACTTAGAGTCCGATGTGCCTCTATGCTCATTTCTTTCCTCAGGCATGGATTCATCAATTATAACTGCCTTGGCCTCAAGACATCGGGATATAACATCTTTTACTTTTGATTTTGGAGGGACTATTAAAAGCGAGGCTACTCATGCTAAAGCGGTAGCAAAACATCTTAAAATTAGGCATGAAATAGTGTCTTTTCAGTCAGCTGATGTAGAGAAAACTTTATGGGATTCACATAATATCTTTACTGAACCACTCGGGGATCCGGCCGCACTAGCCTTAACATTGATGTGTCGTGTTGCTCGACAATCAGGGTTTAAAGTTGGTTTGTCTGGTGATGGAGGGGATGAAGTCTTCGGTGGTTATACTGAAATAGAGAAACGTTATGTGTCTCTGCATCAAAAAAAATATAAGTTTGATGTACCATCTAATTTGAAAAAACTTTCCATACCATCAAAATTTGGTCGCGATTTTAAACGTTGGATGGTCACTTTTGATAAAAGTATTGAAACACCGCTCGCTTTATATCATTTTCATGCTTTTGGTGATTATTTTGGCTATGTCTCTTCTATTGATGAGGATGAGTTTTATAGGGACAATAGAGACGTGTTCAGATCCGAGGACTTTTATAAATATAATAGACAATTTCTTTTGGCAGGCAGGTTTTGTCCTAAAGTGGATAGATCTTCCAGTTCAATGGGTTTTGAGATGAGAACCCCATTTCTGGCAGATAGTTTAAGTGGAACTATAGCTAGCCGCAGCCAGAAAATTGATATTTATAATTCCTTAATACCTGAGAAGTTGAGAAACTCCCAAAAACAAGGCTTCGCAGTTGATGTAAAATCAATGCTCAACGGGATAGGGCGTCAATGGTTGTCAGAAAATATAGAGCATGGTGCTGACGTGCTAGAAAAAAATTTTGTAAACAGAGCAAAAAGAGAAATTAAATTACTTAAATTTGGTTTGGCAGACAATAATTTTCTATACAGAGCTAGTTTGTTGATACATTGGCTTAGAAGTCATAAATGAAAATATATCCTCGCAATTTTTTGTTTTTGGCATATATATATTTACCGTTAATTGCGTACTCCATTATTTTATATTTCACTTGGAGGCTTGGCGAGGTAAGTTTCCATTGGTATATGACTGTTCAAGCAGATTCAGTTTCCGTTCTAGAAATATGGACAGTACATGCTGTATTATCGTTATTTGCTGCTTTTTCACCTAAAGAGATTACGATTGGAAAAAAGCCATCTAAATTATATCCAATATTGTTAGTTCTTTTTTTTATTGCCTATATTTTTTTAGGCATAGGATATTTGAGAGTGGTTTCATTTGCGATATTTATAATTCTTATTGTGGTAGGTGGGTACACTAACAGGGTTCTTGGAGTTCTATTATTTTTTTCAATATTAGGCGTCATAATGGGCTATGACCGGTTTCCATTCGTAATTCCTCTCCTGCTTTGGTTGGTAACTAAGCCAAGAAGTTTTAATGTCCTGTTATTCTATGTTTCTGTAGGTGTTTTGACTATTATTTTTATATTGACCCCTATCAAGAGCAATCAACCTTTAAGTGAATGGTTCTCCGATAAGACTCTCGCTTATGCTGTTATCCATCTAAACCCTATTTTTGTGAGCGGTATTTATTTTAATGAAAATAAATTATTGGTTGAGGAGAGTGTCATCGAGTCGATACCTTTTGCTAAATCTACTTTTAATAGCGTAGGAACGATTCAGGAGTTGAGAGAAGAAATGGAACGTTTGGATATCCAAGGTGATTTTGGTTCAAATTCTAGTTCCCTTCCGTTTACAATAGCTGTTGGCTTGAGCATATTGGCCATGCTTATCCAGTTGACCAGAATTCAATATGTGAGAGAGATTTTTTTAGTATATTCTGTCCTTTATGCACCCTACTTTTTAAGACGGAACTATGCGAATTATATTAATGACATTTTAGTGATTTTTCTGATTGGAGCACTATTATTCCTTGTAATATATATCCTTAAAAGCAACAACATAAAGCATTCTGCTTGTCCTGGAAATGTTAGAAGTCCCTGAATTTAGCCTATTGAGGATATAGTCAATGACCATATGGATTGAATAGCAGAACACATAAATTAATTTAGGATATTAGGTAACTTCATATTGGATTCTAATCAATGCTTCAGCTATAAGCTTGTGTTGAATAAAATTTATGCATGGTAGCTTTTTAGGAAAATTAATATAAAAAAGTGTATTATTGGAAAAAATTCTAAGATTGTTGGTCAGATCTCCGACAAGCTTGAGGGTTTTGATTTTCTTTCTCACAAAACGTTGGCTAGTGCCAGCCTTAATCAATATACACATATTTATCTATTTTCCTGGTCCTATACATCCCAGGAGGAGAACTTTAAAATATTAAAGTCAATTCCTCCTAAAAAGCTCATATTTGTCTCAACTGTTGCTGTTTATGCTAACGCAGCAAAGCGACAATGGAATAAATACCCTAGAATGAAATTGGAAGCAGAAAAAAAAGTTATAGAAATGGGAGGTAAGGTCGTCCGACTTGGAATTTGTAACAAAAAATTGCTACTTCGACACAAAGGAAAAATACCTTATACCGATCTCAGTCTTATTGTAAGTTTCTTAAACTTACAATCTCCTGCTCAAGTTACTAATCTATTTGCGTTGGAAAGTGGATCAATTAAATCTTCATCTTTCCTAGGTAAGGTTTCGTCTATTGTTAATACTATATCTGACTTCCTACCTAGTCAGTTTATGTTCCAAGCTCCCTTAGAAATTTTTCTAAAAATATTGGGTTCTGCTGATTATGGTTACACAAATAATGCGTGTAGGTTTTTCGGAAAGTCTCTCCAAATTGGTTTTGGAGCTCTTGGTTCTCATTATTGGAAATTAAATAAGTCAAAAGAAGACAATATATTATTGGTTTCACCTAGAAATGACCTAGTCCTTAATGCTGATGGTTTTAGAGAATTTAAAATTGGAAAAAAGCACACTGGTTTGGCTAAGTTCTGGCACGGTGTCTCAATCATAAAAAGGAGAGGTTTCGAGCAAAAATCAGTTCCTTTTGTAGTGCGCCGCCCGAAACTGCCCCATTACGCTCTTGCCATTGAGGCTAAAACTTATTCCTTTTCTGAAGGGGTTTTCAAGACCCAATTGGATTGTTGCGTGCAGCATTTAGAGGTGTTTAGCGACCAGCTAATTTTAGCTGCTGGAGCAATTGAAAATTGCCGAATTATTAATTCCACAGTCAATAAAATTGTTACATTCACTGATCACGAAACTGGCTTTATAGGTACGGTAGACTGTAATGAAATTATTCGGAGAAAATATCTTAAAAAATGTGGTCCGTTTTTAATGGGCCGAAATATTTTCAGTTATCATGATCATCCTGCCTTTATGATAGACTTCAGACCGTTATCGTCAAAATCTATAAAGTCAAGGAGTAATATATATAATAATTCCACTTCTAGCATACTATTTAAATTGTTGACGCGCTTCTCCGCAGGACAGATTAATGAAGCAATTTTCAATAAATTTGGCGTAGCATTTGCTACCAAAAAATTAGCTATTTTTGTTCAGCTCGAAGTTAAGGACTGTATTGTAATGTCTCCGGAAGGGGAGCTGTCTCGAACTAGAGCTAATCAAGATGTGATCGTAAAACTTCTCAGAGAGGTTAAGCAGGTTTTTCCCAGTTTTGTGGCAGCTACTAAATTATACTTACATGACGGTATTCATGTGACGGGGGGCAAGGATATTATTGAAGACGACTCATTGAAAAAACTTGTGTGTAGTAATAAATTGATAATTCTTGGATCCCCGACAAAACGCGCCTTAGGGCCATTTCATAATACACAAGAATTGATAGATGAGATAAATTCAGAGAATTTGGATTATAGCTAGAAAAAGATTTTTATGAATTTAGAAAATATTAAAATTTGTGCGCTAGGCGCACTTTATAAAGGCGATAAAGAAGAGTATTTAGAGGAGAGCCTTTCCTCTCTCGTTAGTCAAACAATTACAATACCAATTTTTATTGTTATCGACGGCCCAATAAGTGAAATTCTTGAATCAAAATTGTCTGAATTTATCGCATTGGATATAAATTACATAAAGCTTGATAAAAATTTGGGTCTAGCGAAAGCTTTGTCTCATGCAGTTAATTGCCTGTGTGACAAATTTGATTATATTATACGATTTGATGCTGACGATATTAATATGCCAAATCGTTTTGAGAAGTTATGCACATATATATGTGAACACAAGCCAGATTTGGTGAGCAGTCAAATGTATGAAATAAATGAAAAAAATGAAGTATTTTCTGAAAGAACGGTTCCAATTGGATATAACAAAATAGCGAAAAAGTTACCCTATAGAAATCCAATAAATCATCCTGCATCAGCATTTAAAATTAGTTCAGTATTGGCCGCAGGAGGCTATCAAGAAATGCCATTTTTTGAGGATTGGTATTTATGGATTCGAATGTTTCATGCTGGTTTTAAGATTGAAAATATAGATGATTTTCTTGTCTCTTTTAGAGCAACAGATGCAATGGTGGCAAGGCGTTATGGTCTTTCCTACGTAAAACACGAATTAAACTTTTTTATTCGAAGAAGCAAAGAAAAACTTATAAATCCAATTGAAAATTGGTTGGCATTTTTAGCTCGATTAGCTGTAAAAGCTTTTGGCTTCAAAGCCTATAAACAAGTTTTTTATTGGATTAGAAAATAAATAAATTTTAATTGAACTCGAATTTTTAGTTAAATATTTTTGGATGCGAAAATGACAAGGGTACTCGTTACAGGTTCATCAGGGCGGATGCTATTAGGCGATCAATAAAGGAGCTTGAGGTGATTGATCGGTTAATTGAACGTCAATTTAAGAATATGCGCCTTTTGATGCAGTCCTATGAGTCGGTCCGATTCGCACCGCAGCTGCTTAAGAAGATGGACCTTGAGATCAGGCAGCTAGAGCAGGGTATCGAGAAGACTATTGAAGATCAGCGTCGAGAAGTTAGTCGCCAATAGGGCGAACGCGCAAAAATCCTCTGGCCCTCAAACTAGGGCGGGCAAGCTTCGCTCATCTATGAACTCTCTCAAGCACGGCCTGGGTGCTCAGTCCCCAAATTCCTCACAAAATCTTTCTCTGTTAAATCACTTTCCCGAACTTGAATCCTATGAACAAGAGCTGATTAGTCTTGGCTATTCTGATGCTCAATCAGAGGAGATTATCGAGTCGCTATTGACTGCGCGTCAGGTTATTGATGCAAAGCATAATGCTTATACCGACCGTTTAAATGAAGAGCGTTTGGGTGATATGACACCCGAGGCGGTGGCAAGCTTTGTGCGCGAGATGGAGGACCCGCTTTTAACGGTAACCCCTATGGAAAGGGCCAGAGTAGTGGCTTTGTTATTTAAGCAGGTGCAAAAAGATAATGACCTTTCGGGCTTGCTGTTTGAGAAGTTCGAGGCGCACCGGAAATTGATGCGCTATGAGCAGCGGGCGTTTAATCAGCTTTGCAAGAAGAGTCTGATTAAAAAATAACAAAACGAAGCCAAAGTGTTTAGCCTTCGATAAATACTGTTATAGCATGTCACCTTATAATATACATACTTTAGTTCGCATAATATATATTATGTTAAATTATATATTAATTTCTAAGCGGAATACCTTTTTTATACACTGAAGAGTTATGTTAATAGCATTTAATCTATGTTGACTAAGCTCTTGATAACCTTCATTAGCCCACCAGTTATCTGCATCTAACTCTGATGGAAATGTAAATATTATTACTCGATCAAACTGCTTTGGAATGTCTCCTTCTAGACAAACTGACGAATAATTAAATGTAATGAATTTACAGTTGTATTTTTTTAAAAATAGAAAGAATCCTTATTCATATACTCTATATTTATCAGGATCATTAATTGATAAATTAATCAGGATATATACTGTTATATTATCTGGCATTGTTATCTCCTTTGTGATTGTTGCTCACTAGAGTGACAAAATGATACACAACTGCTGCGCATGATTTTTGATTATTTTGCATTGAATTTTTTCTTAACTTAAATCAATCTATTTAAAATACTATAAGATAGACAAGTGCTTATCAGAGAATATAAGAGTGGCAATAATAATATAGAAATTCATATTGAGAATATTGAATTGCTTTTTACAAAATATAAAAAATCTTATATTGATACATTTAAATTAACGTACGATCACTTCAATCATATGAAGGAATTTAAGTTAAAAAGAACTGGGTTTTTGTTAATTACAAGTGTGAATTCAAATCCTAGTGGTTTTTTTACTATATCGCTTTTAAATAACTATGTTGGTGAATTTGGAGACTTATACAAGGTCTCAAAAAAATTAAAAAGGGAAGATTTTGCAAAAGCTATATACACAGGGATTAATTTTGCTTTAAAAAAGCTATCTTTGGATGGAGTTTATTCATATCAAAATAAAAATGCTTTGAATCTAGTAAGACTGGCTGGATTTAAAAGGCTTGCATATTATGAGCGACATATGTCACTGGTTTTATTTAATTGTATATTTAAATTGCCACTAAGAATTATAAATAGAAAATTATCAGTTTCTTTAAAACCAATTATAAACTTTGCGCCAATTAGATTTAATTCTTCATTGGTAAAAACTCGGCTGTCTAGGTATCTGATACCATATGTTCGGCTTATAAGAGAAGATGAGGATTATTTAATGTCACCAATATTTATTGGTTTTTTAAATGAATTTCATGAAATCAAGGACGCTGGTGACTCCTTGATGGTATTTGGCAATATTGATAACTATAAACTTATTGTAGGTTTTGAATATTCTGATAATTCAGCTTAATTTTATAATTATTTCAACCAGTCCCAATAGCCATCAATCTTATCTTTGAAAACATGAATTGAATCATTGCCCCAGATTTCACTTGAGTTTATTAATAACTGATCATGAATTTTACTATTTGAATTGAAATGGCTAGTTCTAGCTATTTTATAACCAGCCTCTTCTACTAAATTCCTAATTCTTATATCATAATCACCATAAGGATAAGAGAATAAAGTAATAGATTTTCCTAGCAGATCTTCAAGAAAATGTTTACTATCAAGCAATTCATGCATTACCTCATTATCATTTAGTTTTGTTAAGTGAGGATGAGAGACTGTATGGGATCCTATGTCTACATTTTTAAAGGCAGAAATTTCTTTTAGCTCATTGATTGTTAAGAATCCTTTTTTATTTGATTTAACAAAATCAGTTATGATAAACAATGTAAATGGCAAATCAAGATCTTGCATAATTGGAGCAGCTACATGCAGATTATTTGAATAGCCATCGTCAAATGTGATTGCTAGGCTTAATTTATCTTTAAATATTTTTAAATCTTTAAATTTAATAATATTTTCTCTATATTTATTACTCAAAAACATCATTTGTTCTTTAAATAAACTGGAATCTATTTCATATAAATTATCTGAATTTTGTATATTGATTACAGAATGATACATAAAGACTCTCAGCCCTTTTGTTTTAGTCGATATGAGCTTGTAAAACTTAGTGATAAGTTTTTTAAGTAAAATTTTAAGTTTCATTTCCTTTAACTTTTATTTTATATAACAAATAAACATTTAGTAAAAAATAATCACTAGATTGTTTAACTTTGGCTAAGCATTTATTAAATTAAACTTCGATTATTTAGTGTAAAATAAATAATTATGGCAAAAGAAGATAATCTAGAATTTGAAGGAGAAGTTATTGAAACTCTCCCTAATACTACTTTCAAAGTTAAATTAGAAAACGATCATATAATCGAAGCTCATATTTCTGGAAAAATGCGAAAACATTACATTAGAATTTTAACTGGCGACAAAGTGAAAGTTGAAATGACGCCATATGATCTAACAAAAGGAAGAATTACTTTTAGAGGACGTTAAGCTGTAGATTTAACTGTTTTCTTTTTAGCGCTAAATTTTACTTCATTAGCAACTAAATCAACTTTTATTTGGCCACCTTTACTAAGTTCACCAAATAAAACCTTATCAACAAGTGGTTTCTTAATTTTATTTGTAATAAATCTCTCCATAGGCCTTGCACCCATTTCTTTGTTATAGCCATTTTTAGCGATCCAGTTTAAAACTTTTTTAGAATAAATTAACTCTACATTCCTTGCATCAAGCTGTGCTTGAAGCTTGGTAAGAAATTTATCTACTATTGATAGAATGACTTTCATTGGCAGATAGTTAAACTGAATAATTTCATCTAACCTATTTCTAAATTCAGGAGAAAATAGTTTCTTCAGAGATAACAATGCATCAGATTCATTGGATTGATCACTGAAACCAATACTTTTCTTTTCCAATAAATCAGCACCTGCATTAGTAGTCATGACTAAAATGACATTCCTAAAGTCTGCTTTGCGCCCATTGTTGTCTGTTAAGACCCCAGAATCCATAATTTGCAGCAACAAATTAAAGATATCTGGATGAGCCTTTTCTATTTCATCGAGCAATAATACACAATGTGGATTTTGCACGACGGCCTCAGTTAATAAGCCGCCTTGATCAAATCCAACATAGCCAGGAGGCGCCCCAATCAGTCTCGAGACTGTGTGCCTTTCCATGTACTCTGACATATCAAATCTCACAAGTTCGATACCCATCATGTTTGCCAATTGGGTTGTAATTTCTGTCTTACCTACTCCAGTTGGACCAGCAAATAAAAATGATCCAATGGTTTTATTGTCATCTCTCAGTCCTGCTCTGGATAATTTAATAGCGTTAACCAAGCTTTTAATAGCTGTATCTTGACCAAAAATAACAGTTTTAAGATCAGATTCTAATTTCTGGAGATTGATTGACTCTTGACTAGATATAGTTTGCTCAGGGATTTTAGATATTTTTGAAATAGTATTTTCAATATCTACCTGTTTTACGGTTATTTTTTTTGAATTTTTTCTTGAGATATTTAGCAAAGCACCTGTTTCATCTATCAAATCGATTGCCTTATCTGGCAAAAATCTATCATTTAAAAAGCGCTTAGATAGGGTCACTGCTGAATTTATAGATTCAGTAGAATATTTTACATTGTGATGTTCCTCATAATTGGTCTTAAGACCATCTAGTATTTGTATGCATTCATCTACGGATGGTTCTAAAACATCAATTTTTTGAAACCTTCTAGAAAGAGCCTGATTTTGATTGAAAACACCTCTGTATTCTTGAAATGTTGTAGATCCAATACACCTAAGTTTACCTTTACCTAAAGCTGGTTTTAGTAAATTA
>Ga0255775_1001267_pt1 | contig 23732 bp, 24 predicted proteins | sample 011ome_26_FD_179973 | JGI IMG/M metagenome (GOLD analysis project Ga0255775, IMG submission 179973) | Coastal salt marsh microbial communities from the Groves Creek Marsh, Skidaway Island, Georgia - 011511BT metaG (version 2) | ecosystem: Environmental > Aquatic > Marine > Intertidal zone > Salt...
GGCTTTGATCTCGGTCGTGTCTTGGTAAGGTAAATCGTAGTAGCCGATAGTATCGCGCTCAGATTTTACTTTTTCAAAAATCTCACTATTGGGCTTAATTTGATAGAAATTTTTACTGTATTCCATATATATTCACAAAAAACAAAATCTTGTTAGATTTTAACGTTTAACATGACACCTTATACAAGGTTTTCTAAATAACTTTAGCTTATAGCATTATTATTCTTGTATTTATTTATAATTAATTCAGATAGAAAATTTTTATTTAACTAAAAAAAGACAAATGAAAGGAATTATTCTAGCAGGTGGCTCAGGCACTCGCCTATATCCTCTTACTAAAGGCGTATCAAAACAGCTCATGCCAATTTACGATAAACCGATGATTTATTATCCATTGTCAGTATTGATGTTGGCTGGTATTCAAGAAGTGCTGATTATCTCCACACCTGAAGACCTACCAAGGTTTGAGCAATTATTAGGTGATGGTTCTGATATTGGTATGAAGTTTGAATACATTGTGCAGCCCTCTCCTGATGGATTAGCTCAAGCATTCATACTGGGCAAAGATTTTATTGGTGATGATGATGCTTGCTTAATTTTGGGCGACAATATTTATTATGGCCATGGCATGACCGATATGCTGGCTAATGCCGTGTCAAATGCTAAAGATAAAAATATGGCGACAGTATTTGGCTACCATGTCCATGACCCAGAGCGTTATGGGGTGGTGGATTTTGACCAGACTGGCAAAGCACTTAGTATTGAAGAAAAACCAACAAACCCTAAAAGCAATTATGCAGTAACAGGCTTGTACTTCTATCCGAATGATGTGGTTAAAAAAGCTGCTGAAGTCGTTCCTTCTGACAGAGGTGAATTAGAGATTACGACAGTTAATCAAATGTATTTAAGTGAAGAGCGTTTAACCGTTGAATTAATGGGTAGAGGCTACGCTTGGCTGGATACGGGTACGCATGAGAGTCTTTTAGAAGCTTCGACTTTTATTGAAACCATAGAAAGAAGGCAGGGCTTGAAAGTGGCTTGTATTCAAGAGATTGCCTTTGAGAAAAGTTATATTAGCAAAAAACAGCTTATAGAGTTGGCACAACCTCTAGCTAAAAATCAATACGGGCAATACCTGCTCAGACGTACAGAGGAGGTCAGTTGAAGTTTACCCCTCAATCAATCCCCGATGTAATACTTATTGAGCCAGCTGTTCATAGTGACACTAGAGGGTATTTTGTAGAAACCTTTAGGCAAGATCTGTTTGAAGAGGCTGTTGGTTATCAAGTTAATTTTATTCAAGACAATGAATCCAAATCAGCCAAAGGTGTATTACGTGGACTACATTATCAACTACCACCCTACACTCAAGCCAAGCTAGTAAGAGTCATTGAAGGTAGTGTACTGGATGTTGCTGTTGATATACGCAAGTCTAGCCCTACCTTTGGTCAACATGTGGCTGTAGAGTTAACTGCAGAGAACAAACATCAACTGTTTGTACCCCATGGTTTTGCCCATGGTTTTTTAGTCCTTAGTGATAGTGCAATATTTGCCTATAAAGTAGATAATTACTACGCACCAGAACATGATCGAGGTATTGCGTTTGATGATGCTAAATTGGGCATCGATTGGCGCTTAACTATAGAAGCATTAAAACTCTCAGATAAAGACAAGACTCACCCTGACTTATCTGCTGCACTCGATCTGTTTGAGTAATTAACAATGAAAATACTGGTTACCGGCAAGAATGGCCAATTAGGCAAATCTATTCATAAGCTTGTTGCTAATACTGAACAAACTGACGACTTTGTTTTTGTTGGTAGAGAAGAATTAGACTTGAGTAATGAAAACAATATTGCTCGTTACTTTGAAAATAATGTATTTGACACTATCATTAACTGTGCTGCTTATACGGCAGTAGATAAAGCTGAAGAAGAAGAAGTGCTTGCTAATAAGATTAATCACTTAGCAGCAGCACAATTGTCGCAGATTGCAAAAAATCAGCAAGCTAAATTAATTCACATTTCTACCGATTATGTATTTGATGGAGAGAGTGACAATCCTTACACAGAAACAGATGTCACTAATCCTATTAACGTATACGGAAAGACTAAATTAACTGGGGAAAAAGCAATACAAGAAGCTATGCCAACTGATGCTACCATTATTAGAACCAGTTGGGTATATTCAGAATACGGCAATAATTTTGTTAACACAATGTTAAGACTCAGCAAGGAACGAGATGAGTTAAGTGTAGTCAGTGATCAAATAGGCTCGCCTACTTATGCGACTGATTTGGTCAATGTAATATTAAAAATAATCACTAATAAAGACTATCAAAACAAAGATCGAGCGACAGAAATTTATCATTACTCAAATAAAGGAAAAATAAGTTGGTATGAATTTGCTAAAGAAATTTTTGAATTAGCAAATATTGACTGTACTGTTAAACCTATAACAACAAAGCAATACCCGACACCCGCTAAAAGACCAAAAAATACCTTAATGAATAAAGATAAAATAGCTGAAACATTTGGCGTGAATATTCCTAATTGGAAAGAGTCACTTAACACTTGTATTGCAATATTAAAGGAACAACAATGACTTCAAAGAAATTACTCATCACCGGCGGTGCAGGCTTTATCGGTTCTGCAGTTATTCGTCATATTATTAACAACACTGAGCATAGTGTTGTTAACGTTGACAAGCTTACCTATGCCGGCAATCTAGAATCTTTAGTTTCAGTTGAGAGTGATTCAAGGTATGTATTTGAACAAGTCGATATTTGCGATGCTAATGAGATTAAACGAGTATTTAATGAGCATCAGCCTGACATTGTGATGCACCTAGCAGCCGAATCACATGTGGATAGATCAATTGATGGTCCTGGTGAATTTATCCAAACCAATATTGTTGGCACTTATGTACTACTTGAAGAAGCAAGAGGTTACTGGTCTAATTTAGAAACCAATAAAAAAGATAACTTTAGATTCCATCATGTATCTACTGATGAGGTTTATGGTGATTTAGAAGGTACGGGTGATCTGTTTACTGAAGATACGCCTTATGCACCAAGTTCGCCTTATTCGGCAGCTAAAGCAAGCTCTGATCATTTAGTGCGTGCATGGCAGCGCACTTTTAAATTCCCAACACTAATTACTAATTGCTCTAACAATTATGGCCCTTACCAGTTTCCAGAAAAGCTTATTCCGCTCATTATTCTCAATGCATTAGAAGGTAAAGACTTACCAATCTATGGCAATGGTAAACAAATACGTGATTGGCTCTATGTTGATGATCATGCAAGAGCGTTATTGCATGTAGCGTTAACCGGAAAAATTAGTGAAACCTACAATATTGGCGGACATAATGAATTGCAAAATATTGATGTTGTTAAAACGGTTTGTAGTATTTTAGATGAACTAGTACCAAGTAAATTCGATGAAATTAGTAAGTATGAGCAGCTAATAACTTATGTAGGAGATAGAGCAGGACACGATGTAAGATATGCCATTGATGCGACTAAGATTGCTGATGAGCTTAATTGGACACCCGATGAAACATTTGAAAGTGGCATCAAAAAAACTGTACAGTGGTATTTGGACAATATGACTTGGTGTAAGCATGTGCAGGATGGTAGCTACATGCGTGAGCGTTTAGGGGTTATATCCAATGAATGAAGTTAATATTATTTGTATGAAGTGGGGTGATAAATTCCCTGCTGAGTATGTCAATCGACTGTATGGCATGGTATCTAGAAATTTAACCCTACCTTTTAGGTTTGTCTGTTTTACTGAAAACAGTGACAATATTCGAGATGAGGTTGAGATACAAAACCTGCCAGAACTAGACCTACCCCCCGGGGCCCCAGAAAGAGGCTGGAGAAAGCTAACAGTATTTAAAAAAGGCTTTGGCGGACTAAAAGGAAAAACTTTGTTTTTAGACTTGGATGTAGTGATTGTAGCAAACTTGGATGATTTTTTTACACACCCAGGTGAATTCTTAATTGCGCATGATAAAAAAAATCCAAAAAAAATAGAGGGGAACTCCTCTGTGTTTAGATTCGAAATTGGTCAATACCCAGAAATTTTGACGTACTTTGAAGAAAATTCTAAATTGGTTAAAACCGAAGTTCGCCATGAGCAAGCTTACCTATCAAGGGAAATACACAAACTAGGCAAACTTAAATATTGGCCAGATGAGTGGGTGCCTAGTTTTAAATATCGCTGCTGCCCCTCATGGGTAAAATCATGGTTTGAGGCACCGTCAATTCCCAAAGGCGCTAAAGTAATACTATTCCACGGCCTGCCAAACCCTCCAGAGGCAATAAAAGGCATTAGTGGGAAATGGTATCGACATATCCAGCCCTCACCTTGGATCAAGGAGTATTGGGTTGAGTAATATGGATCTTTCTATTGTTATTGTTAACTACAAAAGCTGGAGGGTACTAACAGAATGCTTGAACTCTTTTAATCAATACACACCCAAACTCAATTATGAAATCATTGTTGTTGATAATGACTCGCAAGATGGGAAGCTGGCGCCTTTTTCTAAAAAATACCCGCAAATTTCTTTTATAAAAAATACGGGCAATAATGGTTTCGCACATGGCTGTAATTTAGGCGCAGACAATGCGCACGGAAAATATTTGTTATTTTTAAATCCTGATACCGTATTAACTAATAGTACAGCCATTGACAATATGTTTAATTTTGCTCAACACAACCCAGATGTTGGTATTACATCATGCAGAAGAATTAATCCAAAAGGCCAGCCAGAAAGAGAAATGGCATTTGCCAACCCATGGCTGTTTATTAGCTGGCTTCGAGCGCTATATAAACTCGCCAATAAGGCAAAAATCCGTAAAAAATTTCCAAAAAATGAAATGATTTGGAATCCTGATTGGGTCGCGGGATCTGTAGTGCTAATTGAGAAAGGGTTGTTTAATAAAATAGGTAAATGGGATCAAGATAGTTTTTGGATGTATTATGAAGATGTTGATTTATGTAGAAAGGTAAAACGCCAAAATAAAGAAATCGCACTATTACGCGATGTAGAGCTAAAACATGCTCATGGCGGCTCATCCAGAAGAAACCCGGTAACTACTGCTATTACCAAGTCAGAAGTTGTTACCTCAAGCCATGTTTATATTCAATTGCACACACAAGGGTTAAACAGAGTTCTATTGCACTTCGTAATCTTTACAGATACACTCTTATCTCAGTTTATAAAAATACTATTCACCTTACCAGTATTTTGGAAAACATCATTTAAAGCAAATATATTGGTATTAATCGCCACGTCTAAGTATTATATGAATACATTAATCCGAAGAACATGGAGAAGCAAAAAATTGCCTGCTAAGTACGTATGAATAAAATACAAACAGCAATATCAAAATGCAGAATTTGTGGCAATGAAGAGCAAAATAAAGCCTACAAAATTAAAGAGATGATGTTTGGGTATCGAGATATATTTCCTTACTTTCAATGCTCCCAATGTGACTGTTTGCAAATCGAGAGTTTTCCTGAAAATATAGCCAAATATTATGCTGATAATTACTATTCGTACCAAGTCTCCCCTTATAAAAATAAATTAAAAAAAATATTGGCAATATTAAGAAATAAATACGCACTTTTTGGGGTGGGTATTATAGGAAAGCTTTTATATGCAATAGCGCCAGATAAGCGTTTGAAAATATTTAGCTTTCTTTCTATAAAGGAAGATACAAGTATTCTTGATATAGGGTGTGGCGCGGGTAGGTTGCTATATGCTTTACAAGAAGCAGGTGTAAAAAAACTTCTTGGTGTAGATCCATTTAATGAGAAAGATATTCAATATGAAAATGGATTGAAAATTCAAAAAAAAGAAATCCACGAGATTAAAAACAAATGGGATGTAATAACATTTCACCATTCTTTTGAGCATATCTCTAATCCAGCTGAAACATTGGAGGCAGTTGTTAATTTACTAGCAACTGACGGCCGTTGCGTTATAAGAATACCAATAGTGCCTTGTTATGCTTGGGAGCACTATGGGGTAAACTGGGTGCAGCTTGATGCACCTAGGCATTTCTTTCTTCATTCTATTAAAAGCATGAATATTCTAGCCGCTAAAGTCGGGTTGGAGGTATATAAAGTAGATCATGACTCTACCGCTTTACAATTTAAAGGCAGTGAGCTATATTCAAAAGACATACCTTTAATGGCGGGTCGTTCAAAAACTTCAATTTTCTCAATGCGAGAAAAACGTGCCTTCAAAAAACACGCTAAAGAGCTTAATAAAAACAAACAAGGTGATCAAGCAGCGTTCTATCTAAAAAAAATAGAAACTAACTAATGGCCAAAAGAGATAAAACAAAATTTGAAAAGTGGTTTTCACTATCGCGCCATAAAAGACGCGCTGGCGCTAAAGAGCTGTCATCACTTATTGCAACAAATTTCAAGCCACAAAGAAAACAAATCATACTTGGGGATGGAGTCCTTTACACTCATGGCAGTGCTAATAGCGTAGAAGAGCACTTTTCTGCCTTAAAGAAAGAGTTTATTGGACAAAGTGAGCTTTGCTATACGCATGCAAAAATTATTGTGCTCATTAGGCGTGATTTTGAAGTTGACAACCACTTTAAATTATTTGAACAACTTTGGCTTGAGGAAAAAGACTACTTACTAAAAAATCTGAACACTCGCTGGCTAATTGCAGCCACTGATACTTTTGCAGATTATTCTGATGATGATGCAATTAAGAGCTTATCTATTGCATGTGTTTGTTTGCTTAATACCGTCAAACTTCAAGAATCAGAGCGTTTTATTACTAATGCGCAGAATTGTGAGGATGATCAAGAAAAGATCAGTAGGCTTGATAACGAAGAAAGATTTGCATTATTTGATGGTACTTCAGTTTTTAAATTTGGCACCGATGACACACTTAGAAACATGCGCTGGAGAATTGACAAGGCTGCAAAGCTAAATGTTTCTGGTGAAATTCTATTAGAAATTTTTAAGCGATTACAAAAGTTTGACACCGTGTATAAGCGAACTAAAGATCGTCACGTTAGAAATAAGACAGGCTGGTGGTAATGGGTATTTTAATTATTAGTTTACCTAGTGCAAAAGAACGGCGTGATTTTCAACAAAATCAACTCTCTAAATTAGGTTTAGAATTTGAATTTTTAGATGCAACTTCAATTCATGATTTGAATGAAGTCACCTATAAACAGCATTATCAAGATTGGCAACGCCCTCTAAAAAATACTGAAGTTGCTTGTTATTATTCTCATCGCCGAGCATGGGATAGGGTTATTCAGTCTAACAAGCCTGCATTAATTTTAGAAGATGACGCCTTGCTATCAAAATGTGCACCAACTTTGCTCAAAGACCTACTCTCTAGGAAAGATGCTGATTTAATTAATTTTGAAAATAGAGCCAGAAAAAAGTTTGTATCTCGATCTGGTGAATCTATAACTTGCAATTCAAAATTACTTAGGCTTTATCAAGATAGAACTGGTGCCGCTGGGTATATTTTATGGCCCTCTGGTGCCAAAAAACTCATTCAATGTGAAGAGAAAAAAGGCATTGCATTGGCTGATGCGCATATTACAGCGTGTAACAATTTAATTGCATATCAAGTGGAGCCTTCGCCTATTATTCAATTGGATCATTGTGAGTATTACAACATTAAAAATCCAATGAGTAATAACGCATCTGATTCAAGCGTTAGCAGCCACAACAACCCAAAAGGAGGTGTGTTTTTCTGGCATAGAAGGATATACTCTCAAGTAAAATTAGGCATTCGTCAATTATTTTTAGTAACACTTTCCACAAGACGTTACATCAAAATAGATAAAAAAAGATTTCATGACTAAAAGAACTTTAAAGCATTATAGGCTTGGTAAGGCTTCTGCCTGGATTAATCATCATCTTAGGTCTTGTAGAAGACCCATTAAACAAATCCTCACCTAATTAATATAAACGCTTGAGTTAGGCCCCCAAGTTGCAGCAAACGCAACAATCTAAAAAACACTATAATAAATAAAATTATATTCTTTAATATACATAGATAGGCGAGAAAATATGGATCATTTAAAAGTTAAAAATAATAAGATAAAGGTTAGTATTATTGTCCCTATTTTTAATCCCAGTGAAATTCTTTTCGCCAAAACTATGGATGCTCTATTGCAGCAAACCTTAAAAGATATTGAAATTATTTTGGTTGATGATGCTTCAACTTCACAAAGAGTTGAAGATATTTTAAATAAATATAAGTTGCATTCTAATATTAAAATTTTCAAGCACAAGGTTAATAGGCATGTTGGTGGAGCATGCAACACTGGAATGGATATAGCAAAAGGAGAATTTATTGCATTTTGCGCACAAGATGATTATATGGAAAAAGACATGTACCAATTACTTTATCAAAAAGCAATTAAAGATAATGCAGATATTGTTATTTGCGGTGTTCAAAGAGTTGACAACTCCGGAGTGGTTCTAGGTAAAAGAAAACTCAGTGCAGATATAAAATTTAATACAATTACACAGGATAAAGTCTACAGAAGGTCAATGTTAAAGCGCCACAAGCTATCTTTTATTGAAAATATTGTTCCTGAAGATTGGTTTAATTCTCTATGCATGATGTATTCTAATAAAACATCTATTTTAGATAAAATATTGTTTTCTTATGTGCAGCATGAAGGCAGTTTGGTGGCAAATCAAAAGTCCTGGGTTAATCAGGCGCTAGCATCAGAAAACTGTTTTTTTGAGGAGTGCAGAAGTAGGGGGCTATTGGAAAAGTACAGGGATGAAGTAAACTATTTATATTTTTATAGATATATTTGGGATGGATATAAAAGTATTCTAAGGTATGAGGTAAATAGCATAGATATTTTACAAAAAATGTTGAAACATTTGGCGGATAATAACATTACAATCCATGACAAAGTTATCAAGAAGAATTTGCACAGAGGGCTTTGGAGGCAGTTATGGTTTTTGAGTTACTACCCAATGCTATTTCGATTTTTTGTATTTGTAAAATACTATAAATATGAGAAATCTCGTGTTGTCAACTATGAAAGTATTGTCTAAATAATAATTATGTAATACATATTAAGCTATTCTAACTTAGTCTGATATTAATGCATTTAGGACGAACTATTTAATGATATAGACATAATCCACCGATGCTATAGTGTTTCACGACGATAAGCGTCAATCATGGAAAATGAAGACGAATTTACAATATCAATATTTTTTTCATCCGCAAACTCTTGAATTAATTCATGCGCTCTAAAGGTGTCTGAAGTAGTTTGCATTAATTCAGCCATGCTGAAGGGTTTTATTTTACTAGGATTTTTCATTAGTCTTTCTGTATGGTTTTCTTGATTAAAATGTTTAAAGGTTATTTCTAAATGATTATTTTGTTGATTAACTTCGACATCATTATGAAAGTTTAAATCTGCACCTATTACTCGAATTTTTTTGTAGTTTGACCAAATTGACAGATAAATGGCATAAATCAGTACATTGCACTGCGTAGGTCCATAAAGTCCTGTTAAGTATTTTTTAACAGCTATTTTTGGGTTTTTAAAGTTCTTGCCACGAACTTTCATTTTTATTATTTCTATGTTGTTGTTTTTAATGCAATTTGTTAGAATTGAATCATCTGCGTTAAGTGGTAAAAATATTTGCATTTTCCATTTAGTTTTAAGATTTAAAGTCTTAAACGTATCTTCACGTTGTTTAACCCAATCAGGGTGTGCATTCTTTGAAAAAAAATACGCATCAAGAAATATATATTTATTAGGCTTTAGTGTTTCGAAGTAAGGGCTTGAACAAAAGTTATTAACGCAAAAAAAGTCAAATCTCCTTTTTGTTAATGGTAGGCGCTCCAGGTCTTTTTTTAAACTTGGTCCATTTCCTAGTACAATGATTTCGTCACTATCTTTAATAAACTGTATTTTTCCTAATTTTATTACTTTTGTTTTAGGCAAGAAATAGTGGAGGACAAAGCTTGGGAGTAAGTTTTCAACTAATTTATTTATATTCATTTATTACACCTTTTAAACTTGGCTATTGGGAGTAAAGTCGCCATTTATCTGTATTTAAATTGCCCGGTTTCAAAAAAAACAATAATAATTAAATATTTGATAAATAACCCTATTATAAGTATTGAGCTTCATAGTTCATAGTGGTAGATCAAAGTTCACTAATATTTAGCTCGTAATTAATTTTATTTTCTAAGCACCAAGCCTGCCAATTCTTGACTTCCGTCCAATCTGTTAAAAATAAAAAATCTAAGTTTGCTTGTTTTGCTACCTGGTGATCATATTTACTGTCGCCTATAAATAGTGCTGATTCGGAGATATTCCCGTTATTTATCTCCCTTTCTAGGATGGAGCTCTTGGTTTCAGGGCTGCCAAAAATCCCGCTATCAAAATAATTATCCAACCCTCTTATTGCAAAAACTTCGCGTATTTCTGCCTGATCACCGCCTGTGATGATTAGCCAGTTGGCATGCTTGGTCTTTTGGCGTAACTCCTTTAATTTTTTTGTCACTTCGCAAATTGTAAGAGCTTGTTTTACTTCATACGAAAAATTGTCTAAAAGTTGTTGGAATTCTCTTTTTTCTAGCGGTTTTTTAAGAATGTCTGTGATTAAATGTTCAAATTTCGCGTACCGGGATATGCCGCCATTTTGAATATGATACTCTTTTAAAGTTTGTGCAACCTCTATTCCATAAATACTTGCTACATCAAAAAAAGCTTGAGTTTTAATTTTATTAGAGTTTAGTATGACGCCATCGCAGTCAAATACTATGGTTTGATAAACACTTAAATCTAGCACTTTTCCCTTCATACCTTTGCCACACCTGAAAGTATAATTGCCTCCGCAACTTTAAAATCATCTTCCCAATCAATATCAAACCCTTGGATTTTGTCCAGGGGGTAGAGGTAGGGATTCACTCCTATTCTATCTTGTAGCTCTCTATAAATAGCTACACTTGCTAAAAACACACCACTATTGATTTCATGTATCGGCTCAAGTGTTTGTGTTCTTGGCCATTTCTCAAGTGCGCGATTATAGTTAATTGGTCCTACTTCATTCCATAAGAAACTATGTATTAAGTTTGTTGTCATGAGTGAGTCATAACCTTGGTTTAATTTATTAAAATATGCCCCTATTATTTCTTCATAGGCCTGTGCATTTAAAAATGGGGAGGTTACGTGTGTCCATAGAATATGACCCTCTGGAATTAACTCCAAGGCATGCCCAACAAGTTGATCAGTACTGGTCTGGCTGGATGATAAAGATTCTATACGTTTATGTGTCTGGATTTTTGGATGATGCAAGCTTTGGGCATACTCTAAAATTTTCTCATCATTAGTAGAAAGAACTATATTGCTAACAGATTCTACTTTAGCCAATTGACCCAATTTAATGGCAATAAGCCCATTTTCAAAGTCTGCGAAAGGCTTGATATTTTTTTTAGGTATTCGTTCACTCCCCTTTCTACAAGGTAAAAAAACACTTAATTTTTCCATGATTTTTCCATATTTCCATACAAACTTATGCTTTTAATCCGATAACGGGTTGGTGTAATGCTGCTTATATCGCAGCATTTTGATGATGATAAATAGGCATTAAATACTGCCTCTGACTCTTGATTACGCGGATCGTCTTCTAGGTAGCCATCAAAACCGGCTAAATATATATTTTTAGCCTTTCCACTTGTTGCGACTGCCAGCGCATAAGCTGCCACTAATGATGTTGGTAATTCAGCATAATAGTCTCTAAACTTAAAGTTACTCCCATTGACAGAGATTCCGAAGTCAAATAATTTTTTACCTTTTAACTCCCGCATAACATCTTTAGGCAGCATTGAAGCTGGCACAATTAAAGGTTGTGGCAATGTTACATGTTCATTGCAATCCGCAAGTAATCTAACTGGATGACAGGCTGCACGAGCATCTATCAAATGCCCGCAAATTTTTTTTTGTGTATTTAGAGCGATTACATAAGGCTGATGTTGCTCTATAAATAATTCTATCGCTTTACAATATTTGGATATATTTGGCCCAGTACCAATAATTAATACAGAGCGACCCTGTATCATTTCTTTTGGCGACCAGGTTCCACAAGGTTCACCTGAATAAAAATGTCGAGCGGCCTCCAGTGTGCCCAAGCTAAATTTTTTACCACCCTCGACCTTTAAATGCTCAATGACAGCCAATATATCTTCATCACTGTAACGCGAATCTTGAAGCATTTCTTGTATGTACGAGGGGTGAATCCCATTTTGTCCGGCCATATAATAGTAAGGGTTTGTGCCCCAGCCATATTGATCTTGTAAAGGCTTAAAGTGCTTGCGAATCAGCTCAAATAGTTTAGTTGGGTTGCTTTTATTTTTTTCTATACGGTCTAACGCCATTACAAGGTACTCTGTCTGTGCATTACCTGGCCCACGCCCCATGCCTGTAATAGTGCTATCTACCCAGGTCACACCATCACTTATCGCTTGCAAACTATTTGCTATCGCTTGACCTAAGTTATCATGTGTATGAATTCCTAATGCGCCTTGCCAGCTTTTTTTAAAAGTATTAATAATTTGACTAGTTTGTTGTGGATTTAAGCTACCCATTGAATCGGCAAAGTAGAGCGTATCAATAGGAAATTTGCTGGCTTTTTGTGTCAACAAGGTAATTTTTTCAGAAGTTTGATCTGCTGCTTGCATTAAATTAAACCCTACTAAATACCCTTGTTCTTTTAACCAGGTAGAGGCTGGCAAACAGGCTTCAAACTCATGTGCATGACAAGCAATACGAACCAGTGTTACTGGTGATAGAGATTTAGACTTGAACAGCTTTTTTAAAATACTGACTTGCGCAGCTTTTTGCTCTTTAAAATCCAGCAGTCTTGCTTGTTTTGAAGTTAATTCTGACCCATTCACCATTACGCCGATTTTATCTGTAAGTTCTATTGGGATTGCTAAATTATCAATAAATGAATCTGTACTAAAGGCACATCCACCTTTAAATTTTTCATTTTTTAGACTACGAAAACCAATTTCCACAAAATCCACCTTTAAAGTAGACATGGCATCTAAATAGTCAGCAATTAGATCAGGGCTAAAGTCCCAGTCATTGTAATAACCACCATCTCGGAGGGTGCAGTCGAGTAATAAAGTTTTCATTATTTATATATTTTTATAATCACTACTTAAGATTCTTACCTAAATTTATTAATTGCTTCAATTACCGTTTGTACGTCTTCTTTGCTCATTATAGGGCTAATTGGCAAGCTTATCACTTCTTGATGTATGGCTTCGGTTAGTGGATAACTCTGGTTTTCCCATGCTTTATAGGCTTGCTGGTGATGAGGCGCGATTGGATAGTGTATTATGGTTTGCACACCTTGCTCGATTAGGTGTTGTTGAAGTGCTTTACGTTGTTGAGTGCGAATTACAAATAGGTGCCAGACGTGATGTGTATCCATAAGGGGTGAATCACAGTATTGGGTTGGTAGAATAAGGGCTTTATTAGTTATGCCTGTTTGATAGGCTCTTGCTATCCCCCTTCTTTGTGTTATTTCTGTTTCTAGATGGTGCAGTTTTACACGCAGAGCGGCGGCTTGAATCTCATCTAAGCGACTATTAGTACCTTGATAAAGATTTTCGTATTTTTTTTGACTGCCATAATTGCCAAGCGCACGAACAGTGATAGCTAGCTCTTCATCATTGGTTGTTACCGCTCCACCATCACCCAGGGCGCCTAAATTTTTTCCTGGATAAAAGCTAAAGCCTGAAGCATTTCCCCAGTTGCCGGCTTTTTTTCCATTCATGCTAGCACCATGTGCTTGCGCTGAATCTTCTAACACTAGTAGATTATGGCGTTTAGCGATGTCCATAATGGCGGGCATATTGGCAAGTTGTCCATATAAATGTACAGGTAAAATTGCTTTTGTTTTTGGAGTAATGGCGGCCTCAGTATTTTTAGGGCATAAATTATAGCTAGTAGAATCTGGCTCTACTAGCACAGGCACTAGGCGATTTTCGGTAATGGCTAAAATACTGGCGATATAGGTGTTAGCAGGCACAATAACTTCGTCACCTTCTTTTAGCTTACCTAGCTCTTTCCAAGCACGTAAGATTAGAATCAGCGCATCCAACCCATTGGCAACGCCAATACAATACTTTGTTCCACAATATTCGGCAAATTCTTGTTCAAATTCTTTAACCTCTATGCCATGAATAAACCAGCCAGAGTCAATTACGCGGATTGCAGCTTCAATCAATTCGGCACGATACTGAGCATTGAGAGTTTTTAGGTTTAGAAAGTTAATCACATTTTTTCTGCACAAAAAAATAGGTTATGACATTTACTCCAACCAATATGTAATTTCTTGATAATAGTATTTTGGCTACCTCAGTATCTAATCCGTTTTGGATATTATTACCATGTATTTCGACGGCAATAATTTTCGGCTGATATCTATCGAAATCTAAAACCTCTAAAACCTCTAACTTTGCCCCCTCAATATCAACATTTAATAAGTCGATTTTTTCAATCCCAGCAGATACTAATATAGAATTGATGTTTTTCTGAGGTAGTGATGTTTTAACATACTCACTTTTATTATTTGGATACTTAGTATTAATCAAGGAATGCTCATCAAACTTATGAAAATAAAAATCAACATTTTCTAAATCTTCACTGCCAACAACAGTATTTACAACTTTATCTTTAGGTCTATATTTACTATGCAAGTCACAACTTTTAGGTGAAGCATCAACGACCAACCCTGACCATCCCCTTAAATAAGCTAAGTACGTTACGCTGTGTTCAATTGGATGATAAGATCCAATATCAACATAAACACCTTTTTTATTAAACTCATTCTTTAAAACTCTTGACCAAATTCTATCAACAGTTAAGTCCTCACCTTGTTGAGAAAAAGAACGCTTTAAATAGCCCTTTCTAATAAAAGGCGTATAAATTATTCCAATACCTCTTCTATCTCGCTGCATCCCAAAAAAGGGTGAAAGAATTTGGTAGTATTTTTTTATATATTTGTTCATTCTTAATCAGACTCCTTAATTCATATTTTTTTTCATTACCACTTTAAATCTATAGTTTAGAAGTAAGCTACGCATCTTTTTCAGTTCTTACAGATTTGTTTTTCAATAAATAAACTTGATGAAGTGCCATCTTACGATGGATGTATAAAAAAATTACTACTCCATTTTACTCAAAGAGTCATCTTGCATTTGATAGTCAATGTAACAATTTTTACAACTTAATTTCTCTAATTTAGTTCCACACTCACACACCCAGCCTGTTTTTTTAGCAGGATTACCATACACCAAGGCATAATCGGGCACATTTTTGGTAACCACGCTACCCGCACCAACCATTGCGTACTTGCCAATGGTTAAGCCGCCAATTACAGTTGAATTAGCGCCAAGTGATGCACCTTGTCTAAGAGTTGTTTTTAGAAATTCAGCGGGTCGTTGTTTTGAGCGCGGTGTAAAGTCATTGCTAAAAGTAACGTTTGGACCTATAAATACATTGTTTTCAATACGCAATCCATCCCAAATTTGGACACCTGATTTAACAGTAACGTTGTTTCCCAATATTACATCATTTTCAATGAGTGTTAAAGCATTGATATTGCAATTTTGTCCAATTTTAGCGCCTGATAAAACCACGCTAAATTGCCAAATGGTTGTTCCAGGGCCAATCCTAGTGCTCTGCACATCGGCAAGAGGATGGATTTTGTAATCAACCATTGACCATCTTTAAGAACTCATCATAGTTACGAATATAATCTGATTCATTATAATATTCGTTTGCCAATACTATCAATGTACAGTTGTTACTAAAATTATACATTTCACGCCAAATCATATCATTAATCAGTAGCCCTTTATCTGGGCTGTTAAGTAATATGGTTTTTTTAGTTTTACCATTGTCAAGTAAAAACTCACAACTACCGCTTATGCAAATAGCCACTTGTTTTAATTTTTTATGAGCATGAAAACCTCTTCTAATATTCTTTTTTGTGCCAAAAATATAATAAACTCTTTTTATGTTAAAAGGTATGTTTTTACTTTGCTCAATGGATATCAGTGAGCCTCGATCATCTCCTAATATCTTAAAATCTAATATATTAATTTTCATATTGGTGATTATATATATTTTCCCTTCCTAAAACTATAGGCCATAAAAAACCCATAAACAATATATAAAAAGCATTTATATGTTCTTCGCCGAATGCTATATGTGTGAAGCCGAATGTAGCATAAGCAACACACAGTAAAACCCCCATTGAGGCGTAGTAATAAGTCCTTTGGTCTTTTAGCTTTTGGTAAAAAAGAATCATTGGTGCAAATAGTAGTGCTAGCAGCGCTAATAGGCCAATAATACCAGCAGAAACTAAATGCGTAATATATTCATTATGTAAATGAGTTTTGTTTCTAATTGTGCGCTTATTGCTAGGTGCGTATTCTGATGCAACTTTATTTGCATTTCTGTACCCATAACCAGCCAAAGGTGATTCTGTTACTGCAGTCAATCCTGCTTTCCACATTTGCAATCTTAATCCATTAGAGTCGTTTAAGTTGCTTCCAGAATTCCATTTTTGCACTTCGGTAACTGCTTTATTAATTCTTTTTTCTACATTGGTTTGTGTGCCGATAAATATAAATATCATTGAAACTAATAGTATTAGTGATAATTTTCTTTTACTGTTACTTTTTAAGAATGGTTTGTAAATCAAAGCAATATAGACAATAGATAAAATAATAAATGATAGCCATGAGCCACGACTTCCCGATAAAAATATTGCACTAATTCCTGCTAATGATGCAATAAAGGTGATGACTCGCTCTTTTGGGGTTTCAGAAAATACTTGTATGATTGATAAAAATAGCATTGCAACAGCAATATCACCAAATATATTAGCATTAATCATGCCTGATGGCCTTTCATTGCCCAGAAAAAACTGCATTATAACAATAATACCGATAATGATTAAGCCAGCTTTTAGACTAAGTAGAATTTTTCTAAGAGGTATGTTTATTTGTAAGGTTGTTAGTGCAATCCATGGTGCCAATAGGAAGTGTATTTTTCTACCCATATGATGAAATTCGGCATTTAGACCGTCTGCATAGAGAATGGAGATTAATATAATTAAAAAATAACCAGTTGTTAGCCAAGAGAATATCTTGAGTTCTTTGATTTTAAATGGATTTTGTTTTTCAGTGACCGCAATATAAATACCTAGCACTGTAAAAATTAATAAAATCAAATTACCAAATATCTTAACTGAGTTAATTAAAACAGGAAAAAGTAATAATAGAGCGATAATTGTATTCGAATATTTTTTTTCTGATTGAGCTGTATTCATAGATTTATTTTTCTTAATTTTATAATAATTATAATGCCATTATAAATTGTCAAATTGTTTAACTTGATTTATGCTTTAAAGTGTTGAGTTACGCACCGTATAATGAATGTTATTAGTGATTAAAAGCGGGGTATATAAAATTTTAAAAATTGCAATAGGTGTTGAATGCTATGTAAAGATAGTCATCCTTCTTAGTAGGTAAAATGAAAAGTATTAAAAAATCCATTTATGGGGCATTTGACTCTTTAACATCACCTATTTTAATGCTATTTGTAACACCTATATTTTTAAATTATTTAGGAATAGAAGGGTATGCAATTTGGGTTTTGGTTAGCAGTGTTATTGCCTCTCTGTCAATTTTTAATTTGGGTGGAACACTAGTTGTTACAAAATTTATTTCTGCTGGTGATGGTGAAAGTGATACAGGGGAAGTGTTTAGCACAGTATTCCTATTCCAGTCAATCGTAGTGATAAGCCTTTATGTGCTGTTTTTAATTATCGCCCCAATTGCTATCAAATACTCTTCTTCTGAAAACTTGACATTAATGATTGATATTTTATATGTTGCAATACCGATATTTTTCGTAAAACAATCAGAAGAAATGTTATATGCCTTTTTTAAAGGGTATGAGCAATTTGGACATGTGGTAAATATCTCCACTATTTCGAAGATTGTATTTTTCTCAACTCAAGCTTTAACTGCTATTTTTACAAAGTCTGTGTTTGATGTTTTCTATGGAGCGTTGGTTGCATCGATCTTGTTGTTTTTTCTCCAGGCTATATATGTTAAAAAAATACACAAGAATGAAATATCTTTCAGTAAGGCGAATTTTAAAACAGCAAAAGCTTTATTGAATTTTAGTATTTGGAATGGACTATCATCTATGGCAGAAATGTTAAAATCGCAAAGTGATAAATGGTTAGTTAGTGGACTATTAGGACTTAAAGTATTTGGTTTTTATTCAATAGGAGTGCTGGTTTTTAATCAATTGTATAATATTGTTGGTTCATCAGTCTATTGGGTATTTCCAGAAGTATCCAAAGGAAATGCGAATAATGAAACCTTGGCAAAGAAATATTGGAAGTTGCTATTTTATGTGTGCGTTACAAGTCTTGGTATTAGTGTTTTTCTAATAGAATTTAGTTTTCTATTTCAACTCTGGCTTGGGGAGGGGGTTTTTCAAGGTAGTAAGTATTATATAAATACATTTTTGCTTTTGTTTCCAGTCTTTACATTGAGTATTATATCTAGTCTTTATCTACTTGGCCTTGGCTTGGTTAAGCAAGGATTTTTTGTAGAGATGATTTCACTTGTGGCAAAAGTTGTTATCATTTGGCTAATCATTGATATATTCAACATTGCAGAGTGGGTTATATTTTTTATAGTATTTATTGCTATTGAATTTACTGCATATGCAGTAATAATTAGTAAAAAATTACCAATTAAATTTGCACATCTTGCTGCATTCTTCTTATTGCAAGTGATAATAGCGCTCTCTAGAATGCAGAGTACAGGAAATTAAATTATGAACAAATTGAGAGAGTTTTTAAAAAGAATGGGTCTTGCGCCCATGGTAAATAGAATGCGAGATGTTTTGTCAATAATGGGGTTTGACTTAAGGCTAGGAACTCATGATAGAGATATATTAGAGGGTATTATTTTTCCTTATTTAGTTGAAAGTGATGAATATAAAAAAATAGTATTTATTGGTACTGCTTATTATACAAAAGGCTACTGTAAAATATTTAAAAATAAGGTTTTTTACACTTTAGAGTATGATCGTAAACAGGCTGTTTTCGGCTGCAAATTGCACATTATAGATTCTTTTACAGAGATAAGCTCTCACTTTAAAGAGTCTGAAGTGGATGTAGTAATATGTAACGGGGTATATGGTTACGGCCTGAATAATGAACAAGATGTGAACAGGGCGTTTCAATCTACGTATAAAGTTTTAAGAAAAGGCGGGGTATTTATTTTTGGCTGGTCTAATTGTAAAGAGCATAGTCCATATGATGTTGAAAATACACAAGCATTAAAATTGTTTCAAAATTTTTACTTCAAGCCTCTGAAGACAGACAGATATGAAAGTCATACCAATCTTAATGTAACTTTTAGATTTCTAGTAAAGTGAAGTTTAAAAAAATCGAAGATAATTTTATCAAGATGTGTAGATTTGCATTGTCCACACATAGATGGTCTTTAATGTACAAAAATATTAATAGCAATAAGTATATTGATATAGAGCAACCAAGTAATTTGTCAAGAGCAGATAGTTTTATAATTGAATCAAACAATAAAATCTATATTTTTTTTGAAGAATTTGCAACAGGCCCTTTTTATAAAAAAGGGCATCTAAGTGTTGGCGAGCTAGACATTAATCGAAACAAGCTAATAAACATCCAAAATATTTTAGAAAAAAAATACCATCTTTCGTATCCATTTATATTTAAATACAACAGTGCGTGGTATGCAATACCTGAAACACATCAAAATAATAGCATTGATCTTTATAAATTTACTTTATTTCCATATGCAATGGAAAAAGTAAGGACACTGGTTGATAATATTAATGCAGTAGATACTACATTAACTATAAAGGATAGTATTGTATATCTTTTTACAAATATCAAGAGGCATGGCAAGGATCATAGTAATAATTTATCGCTATTTTTTAGCGATGATTTGCTGAATGGGTCTTTTGCGCAACATCCAATGAATCCACTGGTAACTGACAATAGATATGCAAGAATGGCGGGCGGATTCTTAAAGGAAGGCGGGACCTTATACAGATTTGCACAAGATTGCAGTATTAATTATGGCGCCTGTATGTATAAGTTTGAAATAATTGAGCTAACAAAAAATAAATATAAAGAAGACAGGGTAGAGTCTTTGTATCGGCCTCAAGAGTGTCTCGCCTCACATACTTTCAACAAGAGCAAGAATTTTATAGTTATCGATGTTCAATATAGAGCAAAGAGCGCGGTTCAATTTTTTAGAAATATAGGCAATCTTTTTTTATTGGCGTTTAAAAAAGTTATAGGCCTGAAAAAATGAACTCTTTAAAAGTATTGCATGTAGCTGACATAGACCTCAACTCTGAGAATGATGGTATACATATGGTTATAAAAAGATTGGCAGATGATAAGGATAGCAGTGAAAAAATAAGTGTTTTTTTGTTAAGAAAAAGTGAAAAAGTTAACAAAGTGCCTTCATTCTTGTATTATTTTAATGAAGATAGACATTCTTTTTTAAAAGTATTGGAGTCTTCTGTCTGGGATTTGATTGTGTTTCATACTTGTTTTAATAAGTATTTATATGGACTGTATAAGCAAGCTCTGAAAAGAAAAACGCCTTATATTATCACCTCTCATGGGTGTTTCATGAAAAATGTCTATACAAAAAATATTTTAAAAAAACATCTTTATAAGGCTTTTTTTATTGATAATTTTGTTAGAAATTCCAAAGGGATTGTCTTTCATCAAGAGAATGAGCGTAAAAATTCTTACTATAATAATAAAAAATATGTGATTATTCCTAATGTGGTTGATTCGCATAACTCTTTTGACTACAATTTAAACAATAAGCAATTAAGGTTTGTTTCTATTTCAAGGATCGATTTATTTTACAAAAAAATTGACTTGTTTGTTGAAGCGCTTGAGATCGCAAAGAAAGACTTTAAAAAAATAAATTTTATTTATGAAATTTACGGCACTGGCAGCAAGAAGGATATAACAAGACTGGAGCAAATAATAGCATCTAGTAGCTTTAGAGACAATATCTTCTTCCAGGGTGCAATATACAAAGAAAGTAAAATTGATAAACTAAGTAAAACAGATATCTTTATTCAGATGTCCAGTTCCGAGGGTATGTCAGTTAGTATTAGTGAGGCCTTATCTTGTGCAACCCCCTGCTTTGCAAGTAATATGGTAAATTTAGAGGACGATTTTAGTTTTTTTAATTGCGGATGGATTGTTGAATTGGAAAAAAATAAAATAGCAGAGGGTTTTTTAAGGGCTATAAATTGCTACCTGAATAATAGAAGCATGTATCGAAAAAATGCCAGAGAGTGTGCCGAGCATTATTTTAAAATTGGTTCAAATTTTGGCAAATTTTCATTAAGAAAGTATGAAAAACTATTAAAGAATTAAATTGTGTTGATGTCGCCATGAAAATAATACTAGGGTATGACTCATATTACAGGAAAAGCTATATCAAGCTATTTTAATTTCATGAATAGTGTAGAGTTAACACATGTTAGACGCAACAGAAGTTTGTGTAACGTTGTCAAATTTAAATGATGAAACCAGTTTCTAAAATAATATTTTTATTGCTTAATTAGTGGTAGATTTTTTATCATCGGAATTATCGCCAATATGCAGTATTCATTTTTTTTGTTGGATAATTCAAGGATTTATAATGATAAATACCAAGGTTAGTATAATAACTCCATCGTACAATTCATCAAAATTCATATCTAAAACAATTCAATCGGTTTTAGCTCAAACTTATCAAAATTGGGAAATGATAATTGTAGACGACAATTCTAATGATAATTCAAACGAAATCATAAGGCAATATGTTGAAAAAGATAGACGCATAAGGCTAATTAAACTTGAAAAAAATAGCGGGCCAGCAATGGCAAGAAATAGGGCTATTAAGGAGTCTGTCGGTAAATATATAGCATTTCTTGATTCGGATGATTTATGGATGCCTGAAAAATTAAAAAAGCAGGTGGCCTTTATGAGTGGTAATAATTTAGTATTTACGTACAGTTCTTACAATCTGATAGATGAAGATGATAATAATTTAGGAGTTTTTATAACAAAAAAAAATATCGATTATGACAGTATGCTAAAAACTTGTAGTGTTGGGTGTCTTACTGCTGTATATGATGCCTCTGCACTGGGAAAGTTGTATATGAAAAATGTGGGGCATGAGGATTATGCGCTTTGGTTAAATATTTTAAAAAAAATTAAAACCACTAAGGGGATGGCAGAGCCTTTGGCAACTTATAGAATTATGAAAAATTCTGTTTCAAGCAATAAGTATGTTGCTGCGCAATATGTATGGAAAATATTTAGAGATATTGAAAAATTAAGCTTAACAAAAAGTGTACTTTCCTTTTTACAGTATGTTTATCATGGAATATGGAAGTATAAACAATAACAGGTAGAAAGACAAAAGACTCAAGCTTTAAAGATTATTTTTTTACAACTCTTTCAACTTTAGGAGTGGGTTGTAAAAGAATCAGCTTTAAATTTATCACAAAGGTAAAATTAACCTGTTTATTTTATTTATTATTGTCTTGGAGATGTTTTTAACCACTTTTATATTGTCTTTGGTCTTTTCTGCCTTGATTGTAATCTTGGCACACAAAAAGCAATGGTTTTTAAATCAACATGATTTGGCTGGGGTGCAGAAGTTTCACCATAAGCCTACGCCACATGTGGGCGGCTTAGCGATTTTTTTGAGTTTTGTTTTAGGTAGTTTTTTATTGCCAGTTGAGGTTCAACGTGTTTTACAACCTATATTGCTAGTTTCAGTGCCTGTGTTTATTATCGGCTTGATTGAAGACTTTAGTGCCAAAGTGTCGCCTTTGTGGCGATTGCTGTTTATTTTTCTCTCTCTAAGTGCTGGTTTCTTTTATTTAGGCATTGGTGTGCACTCACTAAGTTTTGATTGGATAGATACTTTACTCTCTTATCCAATTATTGGCTTGGCATTTACACTGTTGGTAGTGGGTGGTGCAGTTAACGCACTAAATGTGATTGATGGCTACAACGGGCTAATGTCGGGTTATGCGATATTGGTCTCAACGGCAATGGCGATTGTTGCCCATCAGTTGGGTGATGATTTGATAGTGCAACTAAATCTGCTTTTAATTATGTCTCTTTTGGGGTTCTTTTTACTTAACTTTCCATTCGGAAAATTGTTTATGGGCGATGGCGGTGCGTATTTTGTCGGTTTTATGCTTTCAATGATGGGTTTGGTGTTTGTTAGTAGGCATGATGAAATTTCTAACTGGTTTGTCTTGGGTTTGCTTATGTATCCTATGTATGAGTTGTTGTTTAGTATTTATAGAAAGAAAGTAATTGAAGGTACACTTGCCAGCCAACCAGATGGGTTTCACTTGCATATGTTGGTGCATAGGCTTGTTGTTGTAAATAGCCCGAAAGCTAACAAAGTAATGGATAACAGTAAAACATCACCATTTTTTTGGCTATTGTCTTTGTTTAGCATTATTCCCACGGTATTTTGGTATGATGATAAGCTGGCACTAATAGGATGGGCGTGTATGTTTATGGTGGTTTACACAATCATCTATTTTTATA
>Ga0255775_1001297_pt1 | contig 23498 bp, 23 predicted proteins | sample 011ome_26_FD_179973 | JGI IMG/M metagenome (GOLD analysis project Ga0255775, IMG submission 179973) | Coastal salt marsh microbial communities from the Groves Creek Marsh, Skidaway Island, Georgia - 011511BT metaG (version 2) | ecosystem: Environmental > Aquatic > Marine > Intertidal zone > Salt...
GCGGACCGCAACGCTTGTGGCTCAATGCTCGAAAAGGCATCAGCCACCGTGCGGACCATAATCGCCACCGCGTAGATCGTGAGCGCAATGATGACATTGGCTTCAGAGAGCACTGAGATTCCGAGCAGCGGAGGCAAGATCATGAAGAGAGCGAGAGAAGGGATGGTGTACAAGATCCCCACGCCCCCGAGCACCAGTCCCCTGGTCGCGGGGAAGCGTTGAGCTAACCACCCAATCGGCACGGAGATGAGAAAACCCACAACAATCGGAATGACGGAGATGCGCATGTGATCGAGCGTCAAGGACCACACCAGTGAACTATTTGCCAGAAACCACTCCATGGCGTTAGCTCTCGCTGAGGCGACCAGCGACGCGGCCTGTGCCATCGACGACAATTTTCTGACCGGAGCGCTCCACCACCCGCAAAGACCGTGCACCACGGTCAGCTCCGATGAAGGCCTCCACAAAATCATTCGCCGGATTTGCCAGAATTTCCTCTGGTGTTCCGTGCTGGACAACTTTGGCGCCCACCTCCAGGATCGTGACGTAATCCCCGAGCAGGAAGGCTTCATCAATATCGTGGGTCACGAATAAGACGGTCTTGGCCAGTCTCCTCTGAAGCTCGAGCAGCTCTTGTTGAAGGTCGGATCGCACCAGGGGGTCCACCGCACCAAAGGGCTCATCCATCAACAAGATATTGGGGTCCACCGCCAAAGCCCTCGCAACGCCCACCCTCTGCTGTTGCCCACCCGAGAGTTGCGCAGGATAGCGATCGGCCAACTCGGGATCCAGTCCCACCGTGGCCATCAGCTCGTCAACCCGAGCCTCCCGCTCGCGCCGTGGAACACCGCGAAGCTTGGCGACGGTCTGGATGTTGTCAGCCACGCTTTTGTGCGGAAGCAAACCGCCACTTTGCATCACATAGCCAATCGAGCGTCGAAGCTCCACTGGATCTCTCTCCGCCACGCTGGTGCCATCAATGGACACAATTCCGGCGCTCGGGTCCACCATGCGGTTAACCATGCGCAATAAGGTGGTTTTTCCGCACCCACTGGACCCAACTAGAACTGTCACAGATCCGGTGGGCGCTGTAAGGGTGAAATCCTCGACTGCCACTGCCCCGCCGGAATATTCCTTGCGCACAGAGCTGAACTGAATCATGACTACTCTCCGCAGGGCTTTCGGGATAACCGGAAACCCCAGTCAATCAGCCCTCGCTCGATGATGCGACCCGAGAGTTGCTAACTCTCACGGGACGTTCAGGGAAGAGCGAGTGGCCTCACACGCGAAGGCGTCGATGTTAGAGGTCTTGAACGATGCTCTCGGCGACCCGGCGAGCCTCCGAGAGCACTGTGCTGTCCCCTCGATCGGAATGCATGAACGCTCTCCCGAGGAGCGCATCGGTGACATCGACGGCAGTTTCGATGGCCACCCTTGCCGGAGAGTCCAAGCGAACATCGTGCACCTCGTGCAGATAGTCCCTGATGACCGCAGCGATTTCTGCGTTACCTCCACGACTTCCTGTTTGTGGCCGAATATCGAGAACATCTCCTACTCGCAGAGAACGAAAGCCCTGTTCCTCCCGGAAAAACCGAATGAGGGTTTCGAGTGCGGTGGAGAGTGCTCCACTCACGGAGCTTGGATTGTCCCGCTCAAGGTCTGCGCGGAGCGCCCGGGTGGCTCTTTCTAGATTTCTTCCGGCCACAGCCTGGAGGACAGCGACGCGATCGGGAAAGTATCGGTACACGGTGCCAATGGAGGCACCCGCTCGCTCCGCGACCATTGCTGTGGTGAGCTGCTCGTAGCCCACCTCGTGCATCGTGTGACAGGCCGCATCAAGTAAAGCCCCCACCCTGGCAGCGCTGCGCGCCTGAACGGGCTCAACCCTAATGGGGGTTGAAGCCGAATAGTTGACGGGATTGTCGACGATGTTGATGGTGAACACACCCTTCTGTGGGATCACTGCGCTGACTAGGCCTTTGTGACCGGGCTCATGTGAATAATATTTAAAGTATGCAAAGGCAATGAGATCACCGCAAGCGTAGTGACTCCCGGGGCTCATCGCTGTCTGCGAAACTAAGACTTGTGGATAAAGACCGCTCGAGCTTTTCCCCAGAACCAGCTGGGAAGGCCCACCGCGCATCCACACTGGAGGACTGGTTTCAGCACCGCCGAGCGCAGTGGGCCCGTTCTCGCGGACATACCACCCATGTCATGCCCTTCACTGGCTACGGTTCGGAGGGGTGGATACGTGTGCTTTCTCGAGTGTTGCTGCTGAAACCCCGCCCGAGTCGCACAGGCAAGCAACGCAAGGTCCGAGGCTGGCGAAGTTTCACCGGGGTGCCTGTGGCTGGAGCGCTCGTCAGGATTCAGATTGGTGACGAAGATTTTGAGGTCACTGCCGACCGCGGAGGGGTCATCGACCAGGTCATTCCTGTTGACCTGCCACCCGGATGGCACACCATCACCCTCTCCAGTGATGACTCTCTCCCGGTGACGGCAGACATTCGAGTGGTCTCAGAATCTTCGTCACTGGGCATCATCTGCGATGTCGATGACACGGTAATGGTGACCGCTCTCCCCCGTCCCTTCCTCGCCGCCTGGAACTCCTTCGTCCGCGACGAGCACGCGAGACGACCAGTGCCTGGAATGGCAGTCCTGCTGGACAGGCTTCAACGCGATAACCCCGATACTCCGGTGATCTATCTCTCTACCGGTGCCTGGAATGTGGCGGCTACCCTGACGAGGTTCCTCTCCCGCCACCTCTATCCGCTGGGACCACTGCTCTTGACGGATTGGGGGCCCACTCATGATCGGTGGTTTCGCAGCGGTCGCGCCCACAAGCGGGCGAATCTCACACGGTTGGCCCGGGAGTTCCCCCACATCAAGTGGATTCTTATCGGTGACGACGGCCAGCATGACGAGACCCTCTACGCGGAACTTGCTATGGAGCACCCTGAGAGTGTTCGGGCCATCGCAATTCGGGAACTCCTGGCCCCCGAAGCCCTGTTTGCTGGTGGCCGCCGACACTTTGATCGAACCCACAACCCGGTGTCTATCCCCTGGGTTTCGGCCCCTAACGGTGCTGGACTTGCCTCTGAGCTGCGAAAACTGGGGATTCTCAAGGCTTAGGACTTTGATACCCCGGGGGGTATTTGATATAGTCGGAGGTATTCACTGCTTACCCAGAAAGGTCCCCCGTGAAGAAAATCCTCACCGCCCTCCTTCTCGTTTTTGGCGTTACTCTTGGCGTTGCCGCATGCTCCACAACTTCCGAGCCAGTGGGCTTGGCAGAGGAAACCGTGATCATTGACGTACGAACTCCTGGTGAATTCGCCAGTGGACACCTCGAGGGTGCCCTCAACATCGACGTCCAGTCCCCCGATTTTGCGGCTCAGGTGAGCCAGCTCGACCCGACCCAGGAGTACTTCATTTACTGCCGGTCAGGCAACCGTTCCGGTCAGGCCATCTCGCAGATGTCCAATATGGGCTTCACCAGCATGATCAACGGCGGAAGCGTCGAGCAGGCGAGCAACTACAGCGGAATACCCGTTATCAATTAGCGTGCGGCTGCGTTGCTAGCGGGTACCCCGCTAGCGAGCATGTCCCGCACCATGGGAATGACTGTGGTGCCATAGAGCTCAATGCCATCTAAGAGGGTCTCGTGAGGCATAGGGCCGGTCGCGTATTTGAGATCAAATCGCGTGAGTCCCAGCGCACTGACCGCTCCAGCAATCTTGCGAGCTACCGTTTCGGGTGATCCCACAAAGAGCGCACCGTGATGGACCTCGTTGAGATAGTGCTCTTTGGTCATGGGTGCCCACCCGCGCTCGCGACCAATGCGGCCAAACGAGGCTTCATAGTGTGGCCAGAGTTCTTCGATGGCCTGCTCGTCAGTCTGGGCGATGTGGCCCGGGGAGTGCACACCAATGGGTTGCACGGGTTTACCCAGCTGGTCAAGGGCTCGGTGGTAAAGCTCCACGTAGGGAACAAAGCGCTCGGGCGCTCCTCCGATAATTGCGAGCATCAGGGGGAAGCCATAGCCGGCTGCGCGCACCACTGACTCAGGGCTTCCGCCCACGCCAACCCAGGTGCGCATGCTGCCAGAGTGTGATTTGGGGTAGACCTCCTGGTTGTCCAGCGGAGGCCTAATGCTCCCCTTCCAGGTGACCGGGGTTTCCTTCAACAACTCGGCGAAGAGATTAAGTTTCTCCTCAAACAAGACCTGGTAGTCCTCGAGCTTGTAGCCAAAGAGTGGGAATGATTCGGTGAACGAACCACGCCCCACGATGATCTCAGCGCGACCGTGAGAAAGGGCGTCAATGGTGGCGAATCGCTGAAACACTCTGATGGGGTCATCCGAGGACAGCACGGTCACTCCAGAGCTCAACACGATACGCGACGTAGTTGTCGCAATACCAGCAAGAATCGTCTCCGGAGTCGAGATGGCGAAGTCATCGCGGTGGTGCTCGCCCAAGATAAAGGCATCAACACCCACCTCATCGGCGCGAACAGCTTCCGCGACCACATTGCGAATCACATCGGCGAAGGGAAGTGGAACTCCACCGGGACCATAGGTCACATCGCCAAAGGTGCCAAGGCCGAACTGGACGTCACTCATGGTTTCCCCTCCTGAATCACTGCGTGCGCTGAAAGTACCAGGTCACACTGACCGAATGACAGTAGTAACAGCTCCTCGGGGAGAAGTATTCCCTAGGGCTGGAGCCGAATAGTCGACCAGCCCTTGGCTTCCCGAACAAAACTGATGCGATCGTGCAATCGCGAGGTTCGACCGGCCCAGAATTCGATTCGCTGGGGCTCAATCAAGAAACCGCCCCAGGATTCTGGCCGAGGAATGGAATCCTCACCCTCAAAGCGAGCTTCCATGTCTCGCACTTTTGCCTCCAAAGCAGCCCTAGACTCAACCGGGCGCGACTGCTCGCTGGACCACGCTCCGATTTGTGAACCCCTGGGGCGGGTCTGAAAATATGCATCAGACACCTCAGGATCAGTCGGCGAAGCGTGACCGTAGATGAGAACTTGGCGGTGCTGGCGATACCAGGGAAATACCACCGAGACAGAGGGATTCGCCAGGAGAGCCAGACCCTTGCGAGAGCCGTAGTCGGTGTAGAAGTAGAGCCCGTGCTCATCGATACCGCGCAGAAGCACCGTTCGGGAGGAAGGTTCACCATCGGGGTCAATCGTGGAGAGAACCATGGCGTTGGGCTCATAGATCTCCGCCTCGTCAGCCTCCTTCACCCACAGACCAAGCTGCTCAATCGGGTCGGGCAGGAGAGCGCCCTCCTCGAGGGAGAGAGAGCCATAATCTTGGCGCTTCGAGAGAGGATCTGTCGTCACCGAGAACCTCCATCAATCTTGTGGACCTGAGGGGACTCGAACCCCTGACCCCCTGCATGCCATGCAGGTGCGCTACCAGCTGCGCCACAGGCCCCTGTGTCGAAAGCAAGGGAAAGCCTACTACAGCCCTTCCTGGGTGTTCGAGTCGTTATCGAGGCCCAACCCATCGGGAAGGGCGACGAGTGGACAATCTCGCCACAGGCGCTCCAACTGATAGTAGAGGCGCTCCTCCTCGTGGAAAACGTGAACGACAATGTCGCCAAAATCGAGCAAAATCCATCGGCCCTCACTCCGACCCTCCTGGCGTATGCGTTTTGCACCATCGCCCAGCAGGCGTTCTTCCACCTCATCGGCAATCGCCTGAACCATGCGCTCATTGCGTCCGCTGCAGATGAGGAAGACATCAGTGAGTGCGATGTGGTCGGAGACATCAAGCGCGACCAAGTCGGTCGCTAACTTGTCACTGGCTGCGGTGGCAGCGAGGACGGTGCGGTGCGAAGCGGTGTCGCTCGCGGTCATAAATTCCTTACCCCAGTCATTTAGACCAGTGTGTCAGTGAGTAGAGCTACAACGAGCACGACCACGGCTCCAATGCCTAAGACTGCCGCTCCGGTCGCGGTAAGGATCGCTGCAGTGCCCCATCGCACTCTGCGAACCAACAAGATATCCGTGTCATCACCCTGACCCGAGACGGCTTTTGAGGCGCGAATAGGTTGCGCCATAGCCGCGAGCTCTCCCGTGACATAGGCATCAAAACGCTCATCATCGTCCCGGTCTTCACGCATCGAGGGAATCGTCCCTGTTTCCGCCAACTGATTCGGCAACGTAATCTGACCGGTCACAATGACCTCACCGGTGTCGCCAATCGGACCCGACATATCAATAGTGGGCGTCACGGGAAGGATCAGCGAGCTAGTCGCCATACTGGCATCCCCCACCACCCGGCTAGGAAAGGCCGGGGCAACCGTGGGAGGCTCAGGCGCGGGTGGGGCGGGAATCGGAGGCAGGTCAATCGCCGGGCTCGTCGAGGGTGGCCCAAAGACCGGAGGAAGAGGCTCGGGCGGAGCGGGCGTCTCCTGAGGTGGAGCAGACTGCGTGACTTCGACGAGAGACGTGTCCTCCAACGCTGGAGATTCTGCCGGCTGCTGGTACTCAGTCGGAATCGGAATAACGCCCGTTTCTTCCAGCATCTTGCGCTCCCGGCGGGACATCGGAACGGGAGGACTGGGCGGAGCAGGCGAAGGGACAGGTGCTTGCACAGGAGAAGTGCTCTGGACCGGGGTGGGGATTGGTGGCTCAGCCTCTTCCGCAGCCCGGGCGGGAGGCGCCGCGGGAAGAAGGCCCTGCTCTTCGAGCTGGCGCCTTTCCCGTCTGGTCATCGGCTGAACCGAAGGAGTGTCTGTCACGTGAGATCCCGATAGAGGCGATGTTTGGCGATGTATTGAACAACTCCATCTGGCACGAGGTACCACACAGAGTTGCCTTCAGCGACTCGAGCACGACAATCCGAGGACGAAATCGCCAAAGCTGGCACCTCCAAGACTGTCACATGCTCGCTCGGGAGTGAATCGACCCGAAGATCATGGCCGGGCCTTGACACCCCGACGAAATGGGCCAGAGACGTCAGCTCAGGCCCCTCCTTCCAGGAAAGAACTGCCGCTATGGCATCAGCACCAGTGATGAAGAAAAGATCCGCGTTCTCAAACTGCTTCCGCACATCGCGGAGGGTGTCGACGGTGTAGGTGAAGCCGGGGCGATCAATATCCACTCGACTGACTCGGAACCGAGGATTAGACGCGGTGGCGATGACCGTCATCAGATACCGGTGCTCAGCCTCTGAGACCTGGGGTTTATCCGCCGGCTTCCCCGTGGGCACGAAGATCACTTCGTCGAGGTCGAGAGAGACCTGCGCTTCACTAGCTGCCACAAGGTGACCGTGGTGAATGGGGTCGAACGTGCCACCCATGATTCCAATGCGGGCGCGACGCGGTGAAGACATTACGTCCTAGTGGTGCGCAGAGGCGCTGCTGGTGCCCTGAGTTTTGTGACGATGACGATTCGCAACATTGCGGTAGCTGTAGGTCAACCACGCGAGAGCAAAAAAGCTCACCAGGAACGCGATTCCAAAAACCTCCGCCGGGAAGGGCAACTCACTAACAATTTCGCCCGAGGCAATGATGGTGTCGGTCATGGGATTCCCCGTGCTCCTTACTGTGGTTGTCGTCTGTCCCTAATCTACCGGTAGAACCTGCCAGGAACCTTTCATCTACCCGCGAACCTGTCCCTGACCGCGAATGATCCATTTGGTGCTGGTCAGTTCGGGCAAACCCATAGGTCCTCTGGCGTGCAGTTTCTGGGTGGAGATACCGACCTCAGCACCAAAACCAAACTCGCCACCATCGGTGAAACGGGTCGAAGCATTCACGATAACCGCGGCCGAGTCCACCTCGTTCAGGAATCGCTCGGCATTGGCCATATCGGCGGTAAGGATCGATTCCGTGTGGTGTGTGGAATAGATCCGGATGTGTTCCAAAGCCTCGTCCAAGCTCGCCACCGTTTTGAGCGAAAGGTCAAGGGACAAATACTCGGTGGCCCAGTCTTCTTCTGTGGCGGGGAGAGCATCGGGGACAATCGCCCGAATGGCGTCGTCGGCGTGCAGAGTGACGCCGGAAGCCTGCAGACGCCCGGCGATGGCAGGCACAAGTCCCAGCGCATCCTGATGCACCAACACCGTCTCGACCGAATTACACACACTCGGGCGCTGCACCTTGGCGTTATGAATGATTTCGGTGGCATCGTCACCTGACGCACTCGCGTCCACAAAAATATGCACGATGCCCGAGCCCGTTTCAATCACGGGAACGGTGGACTCGGTGACCACGGTCTCGATGAGGGAAGCAGAACCCCGGGGAATGAGAACGTCAATGTATCCTCTCCCTTTCATCAGAGCTTCCGCTCCCGCTCGCCCGAAGTCATCCACGGTCGCGATCGCATCCGCAGGTAGGCCCACCGAGGTCAACGCATCGCGCATCAGAGAAACCAGAAGTTTGTTGCTCTCCAGAGCCGCCGATCCACCCCGCAACACGACAGCGTTGCCGCTCTTGAGAGCAAGTGCGGCAATATCCACGGTGACGTTGGGTCGGGCCTCGTATATCGCGCCCACCACCCCGAACGGCACACGCACCTGGGAAACCTGCAGTCCATTCGGAAGAGTCATCCCGCGGATGACGTCACCGACGGGGTCGGGCAGAGACCGAACCACTCCCACAGAGTCGACTAGCCCTTGAACGCGCTCTGGTGTGAGCCGAAGTCGGTCCTGGAGGCTCGTTTCCATGCCCTCGTCAGCACCTCGCTTGAGGTCCACGGCATTCGCCTCCACAATCTGGGAGACATGAGTTCGAAGGGATTCCGCAATCGCCCCCAAACCCGCATCACGCACTGCAGACGATGCTGTGGTGAGGGCTCGGGCAGCGCTCTTCGAGCGCTCCAGTCGCTCACGAAGCTCAGGGGCGATGGTGGGTGTCGAGCTGGTCATGACGATTAGTGTAAGTCGACTGGCTCAAACCAGGTACCCCTGGCTTCCCCCGCGACAAGCGCACCAAGGGATTCAGTCGAGCTCAATATGGTCGGAATTCCCGCTGCGCGCGCCAGTTTGGCAGCACTCACTTTGGTAATGGCTCCCCCGGTCCCGACACTGTTCACGAGCGCTTCACCCAGCTCCACAGCCTCAAGAGAGTCGTCCCACCGCACCGTGTCGATCCGCTGAGCTCGTGGGTCCGTGGGTGGGTGGGAATACAACGCGTCAATATCACTGAGCAAGACGAGGAGATCAGCTCCCACAAGCTCACTGACGAGCGCGGCCAGACGGTCGTTGTCACCAAAACGAATTTCCTGGGTTGCGACCGTATCGTTCTCGTTCACGATCGGGATAATTCCAAGGCCCAACAATCGCTCTATGGTGCGGAGCGCATTGGTGCGGTGGGTGCCATTCTCTAAATCTCCCACCGTCAACAACACCTGTCCGGTGATGATGGAGTACTTCTCGAACAGCGCCTGGTACCGCGCCATCAGCAGGTTTTGGCCTACTGCCGCGGCAGCCTGCTGAGTCGCAAGATCCTGGGGACGATCAGTGAGCTTCAGAAACGGCGCACCTACCGCAATAGCTCCGGAGGACACCAACACGACATCGGACCCTGCCTGACGCCACGCTGCGAGCGCGTCAACAAGCCCGGGGACTTGGTGTTCGCGCTCCCCGCTAATCGAGGACGACCCGACCTTGACGACAACACGAGAGGCCTGGTGAGCTGAATCCCTAGTCATCATCAGAGAAAAAACCTGCCTTCTTTTCTTCCTCTAACTCTGCCCGTGCGCGGGCTTTCGCGTCCATTCTCTCGTGGTAGCTCAGCTTGCGCTGGGCGCGAGTCGCGCGAGTGTTCTCCTCCAACCTGGGGTCTGTTCCCCGGGGGGCGGCCATCAGCTCGGCAGCGCTAGAGAGAGTGGGCTCCCAATCGAATATTTGGCCTTTGCCAGGCCCAATCATGACAGCAGCACCCGGAGTGGCTCCCGCTTTGAACAATTCTTCGTCAATCCCGATTTTCATCAGGCGGTCCGCCAAGAACCCGACCGCCTCGTCGTTAGCAAAGTCTGTCTGCTCGACCCACCGCTGAGGTTTCTCACCCAGGATGCGATAGAGGGGACCCTCCGTTCCACCCTCGACCACCACGGTGAACGGTGCTTCGTTGACTGCCCGCGGCCTGACAACAATTCGGGGAGGGTTCGCCGCCGCCTCCACCATCTTCTGTCGATGCTCGCTCACCCGCTCACCGAGTGCGTAGAGGAACTCCTCGAGACCAACCTTCGAGACCGTGCTGATGGGGAAGACCCTGTAGCCACGATCCTCCAGGTCCGCTTTCACAAGGTCAGCAAGATCCTTTCCCTCGGGGACATCTACCTTGTTCAGCGCAATCAGCTGCGGACGCTCAGTAAGGGGGACCTGGTCCTCACCCAAGGGATAATTCTCCAGCTCTTGAAGGATGAGATCTAAGTCAGTGAGTGGGTCGCGACCGGGATCCAAGGTGGCGCAGTCAAGAACATGCACGAGAACGCTGCATCGTTCGACGTGGCGCAGGAATTCGAGACCGAGCCCTTTCCCCTCGCTGGCGCCAGGAATAAGTCCCGGCACATCCGCCATGGTGAAGCGAACTCCGCCCGCATCCACAACACCCAGGTTGGGGTGCAGAGTGGTGAAGGGATAGTCGGCAATCTTTGGCGTAGCTTTGGACACCGCCGCAATGACACTGGATTTGCCGGCACTGGGGAACCCTACGAGAGCCACATCCGCCACCACTTTGAGCTCCAGGTGAATATCACCCTCAAAGCCGTGGGTCCCCAACAGCGCAAAACCGGGCGCTTTCCGAGCGTTACTGGCGAGTGACTCGTTACCCAATCCACCTCGACCGCCTGAGGCCACCACAATGCTCATGCCGGGGCGATCAAGGTCGACCAACAACTCGCCCGCCTGGTCTCTCACGACCGTCCCCACCGGGACGGGGAGAATCACATCGGGTGCGCTCTTGCCGTGCTTGGAATCACCCTGACCGGGAGAGCCATTACCGCTCGTGCGGTGTGGGCGGTGGTGATAGTCCAAAAGGGTGGTGACCTGGGAGTCAGCAAGCAGAATGATGTCCCCACCATGGCCACCGTTTCCCCCATCTGGTCCGCCCAGCGGCTTGAACTTTTCACGGTGCACCGAGACGCAACCATGACCACCATGCCCAGCAGACAGGTGCAAGATGACGCGGTCAACGAACGTTGTCATCGAATCACCTTCCTGTCATATGGCCACTAAGCGCAAAGGGCGAGCCGAAGCTCGCCCTCGCACTACAGTGTGGAAAATCTTAGGTGGCGGAGTCAACCACGGCGACAACTTTGCGGCCGCCCTTGGTTCCAAACTTCACTTCGCCTGCTGCGAGGGCAAACAGGGTGTCATCGTTGCCACGGCCCACGTTCGCACCGGGGTGGAAGTGGGTTCCGCGCTGACGCACGATGATTTCACCGGCTTTGACGACCTGACCGCCGAAGCGCTTCACTCCCAGGTACTGAGGGTTGGAGTCGCGACCGTTACGAGTCGAGGACGCACCTTTTTTATGTGCCATGAGCTAGCCCTTTACTTCTTCGTGATGCCGGTGACTTTGAGCTTCGTCAGATCCGCACGGAATCCCTGACGAGCCTTGTAGCCGGTCTTGTTCTTGTACTTCTGAATAACAATCTTGGGGCCGCGGAGGTCTTCAATAACCTCAGCGCTCACGGTGATCTTGGCAAGTTCCTTCTTGTCGTGAGTGACGGTGTCACCATCGACATAGAGAACCGGGGCAAGCGTCACCGACTTCTTTGCTTCAGCGGAAAGTCGGTCCACCGTAATGATGGATCCAACTTCTACCTTTTCCTGGCGCCCACCTGCGCGCACAACCGCGTAAACCACGATGAAACCTGCCTTGTTACCTAGAAAGTGAGGGTGCCACATGAAATTACGAAAACAGCACCGAGGGTCAAGAATAGACCATTGCCGGGCCCTGGGCAACCAGGATAGTCACGAGACAAATCCAGGACCCGGAAACTCACTCCCGACAGTGTTGTCCCCCCAGATCGACAACCCGAATAACGGCCCTCGGAGCGATTTGTTCGGCCGTTAAACCCTGGTATCTCAACGGGCTACTCTCAGGGTTCACCTCCACCAACAGAAATTTCCCATTGGGCGATAACCAGAGCTCCGAGGGAGCTCGTTACCCGCTAGTTGCTCGGCGACGGCGTTTCGACGTTCCTGGCGCGGGAGGTTCCGGGAGCGCTGCTAACACAGAGTCCAGGATTTCCGGCTTTTCCTTCGCCGTTTTCTTCGCGCCACGTGGTGTCTTTGCCGCCGGCGACGTCTGATCTGCAGCAGGGGTTGACGCGTGCCCCACAGTGCTCTTCGCAATCTGAGCAATCGCGTTTCTCGCATCATCGGTGATCTGGTGTGGGGCCACGGCAGGCTGTGACGATCCCGACGACTTGCGCTTCTTCGAGGGCGCATTGTCCGAGCGCGACTTCGATACCGGCTCGTGGTGAACTAACAGGCCTCGACCTTGGCAGACTTCACACGATTCGCTGAAGGTTTCCAAAAGCCCCAGTCCGAGCTTCTTCCTGGTCATTTGAACGAGACCCAAGCTGGTGACCTCGGCGACCTGGTGCTTCGTGCGATCTCGTCCCAAGCACTCCATCAGTCTCTGCAGAACGAGGTCACGGTTGGATTCGAGAACCATGTCGATGAAGTCGACGACAATAATTCCGCCAATGTCACGCAAGCGAAGCTGGCGAACGATCTCCTCCGCCGCTTCGAGGTTGTTTTTCGTGACCGTTTCCTCGAGGTTTCCCCCAGAGCCGACAAACTTTCCGGTGTTGACATCGACAACTGTCATCGCTTCCGTGCGGTCAATCACCAACGAACCACCGCTGGGCAACCAGACCTTCCGATCCAGTGCTTTGGCAATTCCTTCGTTCACCCGGTATTCCACGAAGGGATCAGCGTCTGCTGTGTACTCCTCCATGCGCGCAATCAGATCGGGAGCAACCTGCGTGAGGTACTTCTCAATCGTCTTGGCAGCGTGTGAACCAGAGATCACAATCTTCTGGAAGTCCTCGTTGAACACGTCGCGAATGATTTTGACCAGCAAATCAGGTTCTGAATGCAACAGAGCTGGCGCCTGCGCCTTCTCTGCCTGACCGGAAAGCTCCTGCCACTGCTGCTGCAAGCGCTCGACATCACTGGTGAGCTGCTCTTCGGTGGCCCCTTCAGCGGCGGTGCGCACAATGACACCCGCACTCTCGGGGAGAACCTGCTTCAGGATCGCCTTGAGGCGTGAGCGCTCCTTGTCGGGGAGCTTGCGCGAAATTCCGTTCATCGCGCCACCGGGCACGTAGACAAGGTAGCGACCGGGGAGGCTAATCTGGCTGGTGAGCCTGGCTCCCTTGTGGCCGACCGGGTCTTTCGTGACCTGCACCAGCACGGTGTCACCGGTTTTGAGGGCTAGTTCAATGCGACGAGGGCCAGTAGCTCCCCCTTCGGCGGCAGCTTCCCAGTCGACTTCGCCGGAATACAGCACGGCATTTCGACCACGTCCGATATCGACGAAGGCGGCCTCCATGCTGGGCAAAACGTTTTGCACCCGGCCGAGATACACGTTTCCGATCAGGCTGGATTCTTCGGAGCGAGCGACATAGTGCTCGACTACGACATTGTCTTCGAGGACAGCGATTTGGGTGCGATCTGTGGTCTCGCGCACCACCATCACCCGGTCGACGCTCTCCCTGCGAGCGAGGAACTCGGTCTCTGTGACAGTGCCACGGCGACGGCTTCCCTCCCGCCCATCACGGCGGCGCTGACGCTTTGCTTCGAGGCGGGTGGACCCTCGAACTTTCTGCGGCTGACCAGAGTCCCCAGATTCTGAGGGCTTCTTGTCCTCGACGAGTGGCTTACGGTTGGCTCGTGAGCGACGCCGGACGACCTTGTCGCCCTCGGAGGTCTCGGAGCCTGGAGTCCAGGTGGGGAACAATCCGGGGTCTGGGGCTTGGAACACCAGGGACGTGGTGGTCTGAGCGACCGGTTTCTCAGCTTTTGCGCCTACAGATTTGGTTGTCTTTGGCTCTTTTTTCGCGGGGGGAGCCTTCTTTACAGGCTTCTGAGCGACGGCTTTTTTCGCGGCCGGAGCCTTCTTTTCGGGCTTACTGTCGTCTTCTTTTTTTCGTGTCACCATCGCTGGTGTACTCCTCACACATTCCCTGGCACCACTGGCTGGGAACACATTGCGCTTTGGCAATGCGCGCAAACACGCATTGAAAAAACTAGGTTGTAGGGGTTTTTCCCTGTATTCGGATGGTCATCCGAGAAATCTTGTGGTGGCGCTTCGTCGTCTCTGGCGATTGCGCTTGAACCAGTATCGCATACCGTCACCTAATTCTCACGGGGTGCTGTCATAATCAGCTCGTGAATTACCCCACCAGACGCGCGACCGGCATGGGCCTGTTTCTGATGCTGAGCGGTCTCGGGGGCTGGCTCACAGCACTGATCTTGGCCAGGGAGGGATACCAGCTGGCCCTCACCGGCGAAAAGCCCAGTTGCGATATCAACCCGTTCTTCTCGTGTGGGAATGTCATGCAAAGTTGGCAAGCCACACTCTTTTTTGACACCCCCAACCAGCTCTACGGAATTGGTGGGTATGCAGTGGTGGCCGTCATAGGTGCCGCCATGCTCACCGGATCAACTTTCAAGCGCGGTTTCTGGGTGCTCACGACGGTGGGGCTTTTCGCCGCGTACAGCTGGCTGATGTGGATGTTCTACCAAGCAGTGTTCGTCATTGGCTTCCTGTGCCTGTACTGCATGGTGGTGTGGGCAATCCACATGATTCTCTGGTGGGTGTTCCTCCCCTGGGCCATGAAGCAGGGAATGCTCGGGTCATCCCCTCGCCTGAAGAAACTGGGAGCTCAGTGGCTGCCCTACAGCTGGATTCTGATCGTGATCAACTACGCCGTCATCGGCTTGTCAATCATGATCCAGTTCCCGCTGCTTTTCTCGCTTTAGGCCTTGAACCAGAGCGCGAGCTCGCGCTCTGCGGTCTCGGGGGAATCGCTCGCGTGAATGAGGTTCTGCTGAACAGCTAAGCCCCAGTCGCGTCCCAGGTCACCACGAATGGTGCCGGGTGCTGCCTGGGTCGGATCGGTCGCCCCACAGAGCGAACGGATGCCCTCAATGACGCGGTGACCTGCCACTCGGATCGCTACAACAGGGCCAGACTCCATGAACGTCACCAGGGGCTCGTAAAAGGGTTTTCCCTCGTGCTCGGCGTAGTGCGCGCGCAAAAGATCCCTGTCTGGTTGAACCATCCGAATGTCCACCAGCTGGTACCCCTTGGATTCAATCCGGGACAGGATCTCTCCGGTCAGGTTTCTCGCAACACCGTCTGGCTTGATGAGAACAAGGGTTTCCTGGGGTGCAGACATTCAGCGGGCTCCTTCGTGTGACGTGTGAAGTCGAGCCTACTGGCTCGACTGGGGCTTGTTTCGATCCAGCATGGGGCCTCGAATTGCCCCAAAAACCCAAAAAGCAACAACAACGGCAAAAGACATTCCGATCGCGACGTCCCAGAGGAAACTCCCCAAAAGGAGGATTTGAACCAGGTGTCCCACGATCTGTGCCACGCGATAGCGCACGCTGCCATAGAGAAGGACCAGCACTAGGAAAGTCACCAGCGCACCCCCGAGCACCACTGGTCCGCTATACAGGCGGAGTCCATTCAGCACCAGGGCACCGAAGAAGACCACAATCATTTCGAGCCCGAGGGCGATCTGGAGCAGAGATTCTGTCGCGGTCTTCTCTCTCTTAGCCATCAGCTTGCCCTCCTCGAACTTCACCAATCAGCGTGATGGATCCGGTCACAATCACGCCGCCGTCAAAACCGGAGAGCTCTTTGGCTCGCTCAAGAGCGGAGTCCGAATCACCTCTCGAGTCCACGCGATCGGGCCCTGCAATAGCGGACACCGCGTCAGCAAGATCTGACACGGAGATTGCGCGATCAGACTGGGACTGTGTCACCACAAAGTGATCCACGACCGGATCCAGCGCCTCCACAATGCCAATGACATCTTTCTGCTGAAGGATTCCGAGGACACAGATCAATCGGGGGAAGCTAAACGACCCCATGAGTGCGCGGCAGAGCGCTTCAGCACTGTGTGGGTTGTGAGCAGCGTCCACAATGACAGTCGGTTGATGATCAATGACCTGCAAGCGTCCGGGACTACGGGAGAGCAGAATGCCATCCTCCACAACTTCCGCTCCCAGAGGAATCTCACCATTGCCGAGGAAGGACTCCACCGCGGCAATCGCCAACGCGGCGTTATCAGCCTGGTGTTCACCGAACAGCGGCAGACCTAGGTTTCGATACTCACCGGCAATGCCGGATACTCCGAGCACTTGACCGCCGACTGCTTGCTCGACACTGGTGAGGTGAAAATCTCGTCCCATAAGCCGCAGTGTTGCCTCGGAGAGTTCACACGCCCGAAGGATCTCCTCCATGGCGTCCTCGCTTTGCACCGCGCTCACCACACGAGATGCCGGTTTCACAATGCCGGCCTTGGTGCGAGCTATCTCTCGGATGGTGTCTCCCAAGAATTCGGCATGGTCCATCGCTATCGGGGTGAGCACCGCGACATCGGCGACCACCACGTTGGTGGCATCCCATTCGCCCCCCATTCCCACCTCCACGACCGCAACGTCGACAGGAGCATCGGCGAAGCTGGCGAAAGTTAAAACGGTGAGAGCTTCATAGAAAGTCAGGGGAGGTTCTGAGTTGGCCAAAAGTTCCGCATCCACCATCTGAAGGACCGGCTCAACATCATCCCAGTTGTCCGCCAGCATCCGATCGGTGATGGCTTCGCCATCAATCATGATGCGCTCGTTCAAACGGTGAAGGTGGGGAGAGGTCATCAACCCTACCCGGAGGCCGTGGGATCGAAGAAGGCTGTCGGTGATGCGTGCTGTTGATGTTTTCCCGTTGGTTCCAGCGATATGAATCACGCCGTACATACGCTGCGGGTCGCCCAACAATTCGACCGCGCGCCTAGTCGCCTCGAGTCTCCGCTTGGGAGTTCCCTCGCCAATCCGCGCGAAGAGGGCTTCCTCCACTGCGGCGGCGGCCCTACGGTCGTCAGAGGAAAGGTCAGACACTCTGTGACACTTTCACACGAATCTTAGAGTTCTCCCCCACGGCTAAAGCACCCTCGGTGTCTGCCAGCTCGGTCAACTCAATGCCCAGAGATAAGGTCTCCGAGGCGATGAGGTCCTGGTGGGTGCGAATGGCATCTCCTGCCACTTCGTCGACCTCAAGCACTGTCTGAATCCGATCGGACACCTCCAAACCGGCGTTCTTCCGCTCCTGTTGGATAGCACGGATGACATCGCGGGCGAGCCCTTCGGCGGCAAGCTCCGGTGTCACGGTGGTGTCCAACAGGACGAAGCCACCACTGCCGAGGAACTGAACTGCGGTGTCCTCACCCTCAGAGGTGAATTCGAGAACGTACTCGCCCTCCTCCAGAGCAATACCAGCGACGGTGACGACACCACCCTCGAGCGACCAGTCGCCAGCTTTAGCTGCCTGAATGATGCTCTGCACCTGAGATCCCACGCGAGGGCCAAGGACCCTCGATTGCGGGAGGAGTTTCTTACCGATGCCCAGCTCCTTCGCAACCTGGTCATCGAGCTCTCTCGTGGCGACCTCTTTCACATTGAGCTCGTCCGCCAAGATGTCGAGGAATCCCTCGACCCCGGCAACCCCCTCCGTCACGATTGTCAGAGTGTTCAGGGGCAAGCGCACCCGAAGACCATGGGCTTTTCGCAGAGCCAAACCGGCTGAGGCAACATCACGGACTGTGTCCATCGCGGACACCAAATCGTCATCGCCGGGGAATTCTGATTCCTCAGGCCAATCGGTCAGGTGGACACTCTCCCCACCGGTGAGTCCGCGCCACACCTCCTCGGTGACCAGGGGTGCGAGCGGAGCGGCGAGCCGGGAGATTGTTTCCAACACCGTGTAGAGGGTGTCCAGAGCATCCTTGTCGGAGCCATCCCAGAATCTTTCCCGCGAACGTCGGACGTACCAATTGGTGAGAACATCCGCAAAGTCCCGGAGGGCGGCAGCAGCCATCGGCGAATCCAACGCCTCGAATTCCTGGGTCGTCACCTGAATCAGGTTTTTCAGCTTTGCCAGGATGTAGCGATCGAGCACATGGGAGGAATCCGTGCGCCACGCCGGAGTGTGGTCGCCGATATACAAACTCAGGAAGTAATACGTGCTCCAGTAGGGCAGCATGAATTGGCGCACCGCTTCTCGGATGCCCTCCTCGGTGACAACCAGGTTTCCTCCCCGGATGACGGAGCTTGACATCAGGAACCAACGCATGGCGTCGGCGCCATCGCGCTCAAACACTTCGGACACATCGGGGTAGTTCCGAAGACTCTTGGACATCTTTTGCCCGTCAGAGCCCAACACGATGCCGTGCGAGATGACCTGTTTGAACGCGGGGCGATCAAACAGGGCTGTCGCCAAAATATGCATCGTGTAGAACCAACCGCGGGTTTGTCCGATGTACTCCACGATGAAGTCCGAAGGATTGTGGGAATCAAACCAGTCGTGGTTCTCAAACGGATAGTGCACTTGGGCAAAGGGCATGGACCCGGAATCAAACCAGACATCCAAGACATCGGGGATTCGGCGCATCATCGACGCGCCACTCGGGTCATCGGGGTTGGGTCGCACCAACTCGTCAATCGCAGGCCGGTGAAGATCTTCAGGCTTCACCCCGAAATCACGCTCGAGTTCCTCGAGTGAGCCATACACATCAATACGGGGGAAGTCCGGGTTGTCGCTCTTCCAGACCGGAATCGGGGAGCCCCAGTATCGGTTGCGGGAGATTGACCAGTCCCTGGCATTCGAGAGCCACTTCCCAAACTGGCCATCTTTGACGTTGGCCGGAACCCAGGTGATCTCTTCGTTCAACTCGAGCATGCGGTCACGAATCTCGGTGACCCGAACGAACCAACTGGACACCGCTTTGTAGATCAGGGGGGTGCGACAGCGCCAGCAGTGCGGATAGGAGTGGTCATAGGAGCGCTCAGCAAACAGTCGCCCACTCGAGCGGAGGAGACCCGTCAACGTCTTGTTGGCGTCAAATACTTGCAAGCCCGCCACATCGGTGACTTGCTCCAGAAATCGCCCCGCGTCATCGACGGAGATGACGACCGGGATTCCCGCTTCGGCGCAGGTGACCTGGTCATCTTCACCATAGGCCGGTGCCTGGTGGACGATACCGGTGCCCTCCCCTGTGGCGACATACTCTGCCACCAGAATCTGCCACGCGTTCTCAAGACCCCAGGCTTCCCGGTCCGCGTAATAGTCAAAGACTCGTTCGTAGTGGATTCCCCCGAGCTCAGAGCCTGGGATGCGTCTCGTGATGGCCGCCGTCGCGTCTGAGACCTCCGTGTAGCCAAGCTCCTTGCGATAGTTCACGATGGTGTCCTCCGCGAGGAGGTAGGTGGCGCCAGGGTGGATAGCGTCTGGCCCGGCAGGGACCAGGGCATAGGTGATTTCTGGCCCGACCGCCAAAGCAGCATTCGTGGGAAGGGTCCACGGGGTGGTCGTCCAGGCCAGAGCCAGCACTCCCTCGAGCTGGGCAGCCTGAGCCTTCTCGCCATGAAGCGGGAACGTCACTGTCACAGATTGGTCTTGACGTGGTTTGTAGACGTCATCATCCATCCGCAACTCGTGGTTGCTGAGGGGTGTTTGATCCCGCCAGCAATAAGGCAAGACCCGGTAGCCCTCATAGGCAAGACCCTTGTCGTGAAGCTGCTTGAAGGCCCAAATGACGCTCTCCATAAAGGTGATGTCGAGAGTCTTGTAATCGTTCTCGAAGTCAACCCAACGGGCTTGACGGGTCACATACTCCTGCCACTCCTTGGTGTAACGCAGAACGGAGTCTTTCGCGGCCTGGTTGAAGGCTGCGATACCCATCTCCTCGATTTGGCTCTTGTCGGTGATGCCCAGCTGACGCTCCGCTTCGAGCTCGGCTGGCAACCCGTGAGTATCCCAACCAAAACGTCGGTGGACCTGCTTGCCCCGCATGCTGTGAAAGCGGGGGAAAACGTCTTTGGCGTACCCGGTGAGGAGGTGACCATAGTGAGGCAACCCGTTGGCAAAGGGCGGCCCGTCATAGAAGACCCACTCGTCGCAACCTTCGCGCTGATCGATGGACTTCTGAAAGGTGTTTCCTGCTTTCCAGTCAGCAAGAACCCGGTGCTCGATCTCAGGAAAAGAAGGACTGGGCTCCACAGAGGAACCAGGAAGGTGACGGGGGAAAGCCATGGGGTTATCTCTCTGACACAGGTGGGTTAGGGCTGCGAGGACGCATGATGTCTCACGCGCGGTACCACCTCGCTTGCTTAGACATTCTCTAAGCCACTCACTGTCAGGCGATGACGGGCCAACCCGACCGGTTCTACTGGGAATCAGTGATTCTGTTCTTCCGGCAGCTCACCGGTGATGGCCGGATCAGTGCTGTTGGGAACAGTCTAGAACAGGGTTGCCACGCTGCGGGAGTCGAGCGCTTCGCGAATTCGGCCAAGCCCCTCCTCGAGAGCGTCGCCAAGTTCAACCCGGGGTGCCTGATGAGTAGCCCACTGGTTCAGAGCCCCCACTAGGGCGCCCAGGACAATCCACACATCGGAGGCTTCAACCCTTGAGCCCGCAAGGATCCGGCGCAGTCGCTCGAGACGGATTCCGGCGCTGGCGGCAAGGTCTGCCCCCAGCCCCATCGCCTCACTCTGCGTCACGACCAAGGGAATCCGGTCCCGAGGGTGCTCTACCGCAACGGCTCGCAGCGCATTGCCCAGGTGGCCAGAGTGCTGAAGATAACGCTCAACACCGGCAAGTGCGAGGTCAGCATCGACCCACAAGACATCGGATTTGCTGGAGAAATAGTTGAAGAACGTTGCCCGGGAGATTCCTGCACGCCGGGCAATGTCGTCAATACTGGTGCCCTCGTACCCCTGTTCGAGGAAGAGCTCGTGGGCAGCATCGTCCAGTGCAGCGAGGGATGACGTTTTGGGTCGACCGCGATCTCTGGCTGACATCTTGTCCCCTATAGTTGAAGTAGTGCGCACTTTTTGTACTCAGTCCAATAAATAACTACTTTAGCGGAGCTCCAGGAGGAACCCCATGATTCAGACCGATCCGGTAATGGCCAGGAAAGCCAGATGGGCGTCCCTCGTCGGGACGTCACTGGAGTCATATGACTTCTACATTTACGCCTACTTCGCAGCATTTTTCGTCGGGCCGCTGTTCTTTGATCCGCTCGGCGGCTTCGGTGGAACTCTGGCAGCTTTCCTCTCGATCGCCTTGGCCTTCATCATCCGGCCCGTCGGAGCGATTCTGTTTGGCCACATCGGTGACCGCATCGGTCGACGCAAGACCCTGATCGCCACCGTGACCCTGATGGGTGTTGCCACGGGACTCATTGGTGTTCTTCCTACTTACGACCAAGCAGGCTGGTTTGGTGCTGCGATCCTCGTCGTCCTGAGGCTCCTCCAGGGAATCTCCCTAGGTGGAGAGTGGGGTGGGGCAATTCTTGTTGCCACCGAGCACGAATCTGGCGCCAAGCGAGCCTTTGCCGCGGCGATGCCCCAGTTGGGCTCGCCCATTGGTTCTATCCTGTCGGCCACCGCCTTCATCTGGTTGACCCTCGCGCTCACGAACGAAGAGATCGTGGAGTGGGCCTGGAGATTGCCGTTCTTGACCGCCATCCCGCTTCTGCTGGTCTCGCTTTACTTGCGTCTTGCCATCACCGAGACTCCGGTCTTTGAGGACGTCGTCAAGCGCGAGCGTCGACCACGAGTTCCCTTCTTCACCCTGCTGAAGGAGCAGCCCGTGGCGATTTTCATCGCAGTCGCTGTCGCACTGCTCGGAATTGGGTCCTACTCCCTCATGAACACCTACACGATCAACTACGGTGTGGTGCAGTTGGGCTTCCAGTACTACGAACTTCTCATTGCTACCACCATCGGTGGTCTCCTACAGCTGATCACAATTCCGCTGTTTGGGGCATGGGCGGTGCGCATCGGATCCGCCAGCGTCGTCGCGTGGGGGGCGCTGGGGACCCTGTTGGTCGCCTTCCCGATCTATTACTTCCTCCAATTCGCCAACTTCGGTGTTCTGGTCGCGATGATGTTGATTGGTGGAATTCTTCCCACCATGAGTTGGGCGGCACTCGGAGGGGTTTATAGCGACCTCTTCGACGAGCGCTACCGCTATTCGGCACTCGGATTCTCCTACTCGATTGCAGCGGTCGTCTCAGGCTTTGTGCCCGCGGTGACCCTCACCATCGGGCAGGCAACCGGGAACGTGTGGTGGCACCCCGCCATCGTTCTCGCAGGGCTCTCCCTTATTACTTTGCTCGCAACCCTGCAGGCAGGGCGCATGGCTCGAAGCAACCGAGAGCCCGCCTACGCCAGGACGGGCAACTAAGCACTGACACAAAGGTGGTCTGGGTTTCTCGTCGAAACCCGGACCACCTTTTGTTTTGTAGCATGGGAGCACCAACAAGGCACAGTGGACGCGGTGCCGCCTATAGCGAAGAAGGTTGCCCATGAGCGGATCGATTCCTGACAAACCGGCCCTCGAGGGACTCGAAGAAGTCTGGGGTACTCGCTGGGACGCTGAGGGCACGTATCGCTTCAACCGCGAATCAGCTCTCGCCCGCGGAAAAGACCACCTTTTTGCCGTAGACACCCCTCCCCCGACGGCGTCGGGAAGTCTCCACATTGGTCACGTCTTTAGCTACACCCATATGGATTTGCAAGCGCGCTACCAGCGCATGCTGGGCAAAGACATCTTTTACCCCATGGGATGGGACGACAACGGTCTCCCCACCGAACGCCGCGTTCAGAACTACTACGGCGTCCGCTGTGATCCCTCGCTTCCCTACGAGACTGGCTTCGTTCCACCGCTGGAAGCTGGCGCCACCACTGATGGTTCCAAGCCCGGAGATCAGATCCCAATTAGTCGACGCAACTTCATCGAGCTCTGCGAAAAGCTCACGGTCGAGGACGAGAAACAGTTTGAGGATCTCTGGCGCACGCTCGGGTTGAGCGTTGACTGGTCGCTGACCTACCGCACAATTGATGACAACTCTCAATCGGTTGCCCAGAGCGCCTTCCTTAAGAACTTGGAGAGGGGCGAGGCCTATCGCGCGGATGCTCCCACCCTGTGGGACATCACCTTTCGTACCGCAGTAGCCCAAGCAGAGCTGGAGGACCGCGAGCAGCCCTCCGCCTATCACAAGGTGACTTTTCATGGCGTGGGGGGTGACGATGTCACCATCGTCACCACGCGGCCCGAACTCATTCCCGCTTGTGTGGCACTGGTGGCTCACCCGGATGATGAGCGCTACAAACCTCTTTTTGGGACCACGGTTACGTCTCCGCTGTTTGGTGTTGAGGTTCCGATTGTCGCTCACCACCTGGCCCAGCAGGACAAGGGCACCGGTATCGCGATGGTCTGTAC
>Ga0255775_1001305_pt1 | contig 23383 bp, 21 predicted proteins | sample 011ome_26_FD_179973 | JGI IMG/M metagenome (GOLD analysis project Ga0255775, IMG submission 179973) | Coastal salt marsh microbial communities from the Groves Creek Marsh, Skidaway Island, Georgia - 011511BT metaG (version 2) | ecosystem: Environmental > Aquatic > Marine > Intertidal zone > Salt...
TCAGTAGTATTAATATCAGCAATACGAAGTCAACAAATAACATGATTAACTGCTTGTTGATTCGCGATAAATTAATTAGCTTATTTAAGAGCATTTAGAATGATTTTAGATGTGATAAGAGCATTTATCAAAGGCTAGAATAAGCCTAAAGAAATGAATTTATTTTATTTTTTACCCTGAAAGTGATCTTAGATAATCATCAGGTTACTCTGTATTAAAAGACTTGCGATTGAATCTTTTTTTGAGCGTGTATTTAAAAAGGATTTTTCTTATAGCAAGAAATACATAGTTGCCCTAGTCCAACAACATACCCATATCGATGATCGATATTTGTACTACGTAAAATATCAGTTTGTGATTTACAGCTAATACAAATTTCATAACTATCGTCAGTAGCACTTTTAAAATTATTTTTTATCTTTCCACTTTCAGTGGCGCTTGCTTTATTCATATTCCTATCTTGATTTAATATTAAAATCTAATATCGACTATTATAACCCCGACTTACATTTGGATAAACTCCACTAAAAGTCATCATAATTTATTAATGATTAAGTTTAATTTTATCTGATGCAATATACCGATACATAATTGTATAAATTAACATAAATGTAAATACTGCAATAATCAACGCCGCTTGATTATCAAACCAAATAATTGCGGGAACAATGCCAATCAAAGACAATAGCCACATAACAGGAGCTGTCATACTATTACAGATAACTTTGTTGTGTTTGAATCGATCACACGAAATTAGCTTTCTATAAACCAAAGAATGCAGGTGATTAGCATCTGGCTGACTTGCATCAGTCTTATGGATAATCTTCCTTCTATAAATACTATAAAGCAGTTCATACATAGGATAAATAAAAATAAGTAGTACAAACCAGTTGGAAAGCTCTTCATGGCGATCCACCAACATCAGCCCAATGATTGCCAATATAAATCCTAAAAAATAAGCGCCACCATCTCCCATAAATATCTTGCCAAATGGAAAGTTAAGGATAAAAAATCCAAGTATCGAAGCAGCAGAAATTAAACTTAACTGGAGAATCATCTCATCCCCTAGAGTATAGGCAACATACGCTATCGCAAGAAATGCTAATATAGAATACCCACCTAAAAGACCATTAAAACCATCAATAATATTCAACGAATTTACCGCACCACCCACAATCAGTAAAGTAAACAATAAACTGATAATGACATAATCGGTCAAAACATAATCAACCCACTTAAAACCCAAAGAGCTAATCCCGATATCAAGCCAAAAAAATGCAATAACAATGGATAAAAATGCAGAAAGAAGCCTTATTAAAGGCGAAACCCTTGCACTCAAATCTTCATAAAGACCAACAACAAACGCTGGCAATGACGATAACCATATTTTAAAAATCAAATCAAATTGATCACCCGATAAAAACACGGCAACAGACCAAGCAATAAAAATAGGCAAGCCACCTATCCTGGCAACTGGATCTAGATGGAATTTTTGAATACCCTCTAGATCAGCTTCATTGGCAAACCAATTTTTACTCTTAGCCAATTTAACAATCGCCCATATCATTACAAATGACGATATGAAGGCTGCAAGTAGTAAAGTTTCCATTAATTCTTAATTATTTCGTGAATAAATCTAATATTTTAAACATTGATAAAGGCTCTTATCAGAAGTCAGTTCGTTTCGTAAAAAAGGTATTTTTTTACCTAAAAATAACATTTTACGAATTCAGTTAAAATATGGTAATAGTTCATTTTAGCATTAATATCATGACAAAAAAAGCTAAACACAGTGGCGGCCCAAATACCAACAAGGGTAAAGCCATCTCCAGTCTCAATTCAACCACTCACGGCCTTACTGCAAGACGATGGCTCAATGCCGAAGAGCGGGCACTATTTGATGAGACTGTTGATGCATTCAACAATGACTTTGATCCACAAACCTCCATCGAGAAAGTACTCATAGTCAAGATGTCAGAATGCACTGTCAGGCTAATGCGAATCCAAAATACCGAAAATGCCATGTTTGATCTTGCTAGCTGTGAAGCGGGCCATCAAGAAGAGTCGATCAAAAGTCTAGATAACGGCAGTGATAGACTAAGTGAAGCGGTAGGTCTAGCTAGTTCCATTGATTGGAAATTCGACCCTGGATCATTTTCAAGCAAAATGACCATCCTAAATGAAATTGACCGTCAAAATATTAAGGATGTTGTGAGCTGGATCTATGTAGAAGACAACATGCCTATTATTGCCCATTATATTACTAAAAAATGTACCAAGGAAAATCTCAACTTAAATGACTTTTTCTCTCGAGAAACTGATCAACCAGTTCATCAAATAATTAGAATCGTTAAAAGGGAAGACGCCTCTTACATAAGCGCACCACTACCATATGGAGAATTCATAGAAACTACTCATGAAATATCACCTTCCTCTTTGCAAAAATACCTTAACAAGCTTGCCTTTGGTATTTCTGAAAATCTACAGGCTCAACTTGTCCTTAAAGATATGGATCATCGCACTCAGCAGATCAAAGATGCCGCAATGCCTGATACTCAAAAGTTAAGTCTAATTCAACGCTATCGAACTGCAGATGAAAGACAGTTTTCTAAATCCCTTGGAGAACTGCTTAAGCTGCGAGAGATGCTAAGTGATGTATAAGCTAATTTTTTTGATCTAGTGATACACCTGGACTCTTAACAGGGTCGCCAGTAAAAACAATTCCGTGACCTTCTAGTACAGACTCAATAGACTCTAAGACTTTAGTATTGCCAGCAGGAATCCCGTTTTGCGGCTCATACCTTCTCAATGTCTTGAGACTTATGCCACATTTATCAGCTAGTTTTTGCCCGCTCCAACCAAGCAAAGCTCTTGCAGCGCGAATTTGTCTTCCAGATATCATAAAAAGAGTTTATAATGTCTCTTTTAGAGACAATAATTAAATTATAATGTTAACAATCGAAAATTTCTTTTCTTCTTTAGAGGGTGCTTACGCACCCAATACAATTAGATCTTATAGATCAGATTATATGCATTATTCCAACTGGTGTCAGAAATATCAATATAAACCTCTAAATATTCATGAAGATCAATTTGCAGACTATATTCTGCAGATGGGTGAAAGCCTAACTGTTGCAACAATCCAAAGACGAGTAGCCAGCCTTAGCGGTATATTTGATCTCACTAAAAGCATCAACCCCGCAAAAGAACCTGTAGTAATACTTACCATCAAAAAACTTCGAAGAAAATTTGGAAAACCTCAAAAACAAGCAACACCTCTAACTTATGATATTCTAACCAAACTCAAAGATGTTTGTTCTGACGATATTGTCGGTCTCAGAAATAAACTTCTTTTACAACTCGGCTATGAAACCATGCGTCGACGCTCTGAAATTTGTCAATTTAAATTTGAAGATTTACAGCATCTCGGTAATCATAAACATGCACTCCTACTGAGACACTCTAAAACCGATCAATACAACCAAGGGAAAATAATTCCAATATCTGGCGAATTATCTGAGATGATCTCAAGTTGGTCGCTGGCAATTGATCAAGATAATGGCTATATCCTTAGAAGCTTTAAACGAAACCTATCTACGAATCCGTCTCTCACACCCGCATCAATTAATCATATTTTAAAGAGTCTTCAAAAACAAGCTGGTCTGAATCAAATTGGAGAGCTGTCTGGCCACTCATTTAGAGTTGGTGCTGCACTCGACCTGTTAGACAAAAACATCCCGTTAGAAAAAATTATGCACAGGGGTGGCTGGAAATCAGAAACTAGTGCAATGAGATATCTTCAAAGCTGGAGCAATCAAGATTGGCTTATTATTAACCATTACAACTAAATAAAGTCGTTTAGCGAAGAGAAGCAGTAAATCAAACCATACCATTATAAATATCAACAATCTTATTGACCATATGATCCTTTGTAAATTTTGACGAAAATCTATTTTTAGCGCCGCATGCTAATTTTTCCAACAGGAGGTCGTCAGTAACAAGAGTGTTTATCGCTTCGGCTAATTTCTCTGAACTTTTTGGTTTGCATATAATTCCACTCTCCATATGTTTGTTGACCCATGGTACGCCACTACCCTTAATATCTGTAGAAATAACTGGCGTACCAACAGACATAGATTCAAGTTGAACAACTCCGAAAGCCTCAGATTTTTCTATAGATGGAAAACAAAATACATCTGCTGCAGAATAATAAGAAGGTAATTCCTTATCTGGCACTTTACCGATAAGAAAAACTTTATTTTGCAACCCCATGGCCTTGATCATTTGATGGTATTTTTCTGTATCAGGACCAATGCCACCAATTAAAAATATGGCATTTTCAACAGAATATGCTGCCTCTATTAAAAACTCAAATCCTTTATAATATATATGTCTTCCTAAAGAAAAAACAATTTTTTTTCCAGAGTGTCTATTTTTAATACTTTCCACAATGGACTTGTTAACTTTAGACTCTAAAGAATCTATACCAATAGGGATTACACTCGCCTTTTGTTTAAAATCTCTAAGTTGGTCAGAATAGTTTAAATACCTATGGCTTGTTGTAATAATAACTTTAGATTTTCTAAGCAGCCAATTTTGTAGTGGCCTATAAAAAAATAACAAAGATTTCTGTTTGACAATATCACTATGCCAATGTATCACTATATTGGAAATATCTTTACCCAAAATCCAAGCAAAAAATAGAGCTAAATTAGAAAGTGGATTGGGCAAATGAACATGAATAATCTTTTGATTACACTTAATAATTGTATCAGCCACATATCTAGGCGATATTGAAGTGGACGCAACATTAATATATTCCTTTGACCTAATGACACAGACGCCATTAATACGGGAAGTCCTATCAAGATTTGATTTATCTGTTGCCAATACAGTAGTATCAAATCCAGAGTTGACGAGCCCTTCAGAGATATCCAAAACTACAGACTCTATACCACCAGAGTAAGGGCTGTAGTATTTACTCAATTGAAGAACCTTCGTATTTATTTTTTTATTAATCAAAATTAAATCCGATTTTGTGTTTTTTAAACAAATATCTATTTGCAATTAAATGACTTAAATAAGCGGCTACTATTATATAAATTCCCTGTGCGCCAGTTAAAAAGCTCACTACCAATGAAAATAAAAGAATGATTAGCATAAAGAAATAAATAGGTATTAGTCCAACTTTGGCAAGTCTAAACAGTTTAAATTCAAGCCTGCCTACAAAAAAACCAAATATAAAATTAAAAATAACTCCAAAATATAAAAAATCATAATAAGATGAGCCAAAAAAAGTAATAAAAACGCCTGATCGAACTTCTGAATCTGCAATGAAATCTAAATTAAAACCGAATATAACAGCGAAAAATTTAAAGATAATAAAAAAACTTGCCCCCCCTAACGTGGCTTTTTGAGAAATAAAATTATCAACCATATACACTAGCTCAAATACACCATGAACCCAATACTGGGCAAAGTTTATCACTCCTAAGTAAAAATAATAACTCCACTCACTCCTTATAGAATATAAAAAATCAGTCCACCGAGGGTCCAAAGTTACAAATTCAGCATAAGCAGATATTTGTGTACTTAAAATAGGGTCAATGCCAAGAGCTTCTGAGCGAAAAGAAAACATCAAGCCGCTTAAATAAAACATAGCACTTAACAACAAAAAGACTACGATTGTTTTTAAATTGAACTTTATCTTAATAAAATTAAGAGAGAATAAATACAAAAAAGTTAACACTAAGTAAGCCAGAGAAGAGGATCTTGATCCAAAAAATATTCCATCAATAACTGGAAAAAGAGAAATTGGAGCTACAACAAATAACCACAATAACGATATTTCTTTTAATCGTTTCAAAAATAAATAATAGTATATGACAATAAAGCTAAATGGATAAAGCATAGCTGACACTATTGAAATAAAGCCGGCGCCCTCTAGAGATAGGGCCAATCTATTTGATTCAAAATCGATACTGAAAGAAGCGCCCCTAATATAATATTTATCAACAATTCTTAAAATAACGCCAACTAAAGCGATAATAAAAATAATCATAAATATTTTTTTTAATACTTTAACATTAACACTTAATTGAATTTTCCTAGTCTTAAAACTTACCTTTTTACACCCAAAAATCAAACCAAAATATAAAAAAATAATAGAGAATAATAAGTAAGACCAACTATACAAAGTTCCAGAATATTTGGCTGTTAACGGAGATAGTGTAAAAATAAGAATGAAAAACACCAGCCCAATAGTCAATGCGCTAATGGATGATGGAATTAGTAATGTAACATTCTTCATATTACTAATAATAAAATAATTGTAATGACGACTATTGACGCAAAAATCCAATTTATCAAAAACAAATTACCCTTTGATATAAATTTATTAATGATACTTAATTGGTAAAAAATAATAGCCACAAAAGCAATTAGCCAGATAATTGTCATTAAATAAATAACATTATCTTTATTTATAAAAAAATAAGAAAAAATAAAGAGTGCTATAATTCCAATTAAATTAGCCCATACTTGATGTATGCTTTTACCCTCCCTATAGAGCAACCCCTCTAAAGACGCAGATAAAGCCCATAAAGCCACAATAGCAACCATCGACACTTGTATTGAAACATTTTGACCGGAAAGAGGGATGTTTTGTATATTGTATTCTTCAATAAAATCCAAAATCAATATAATTATAAACCCTAAAAGGAAAACACTTATTACCACGCCTCCGATAATTTTATCAAATACTTCATGGGATGCTGTATATATATTGCGAAAAAACACCACTATTAGAAATTGATGTATGGTTATAGCAATTGCAGCCCATCTAAAATATAAAGAAAACTCCCCTACAAGAAGCATGGATTCAGAGCCTAAAAGAAGCCTAGGCATATTAAAGAAAAGAATTGCACATCCGCCCGCAGTCATTACAGGAAGTCCGCGTATAAAAAAAGCTATAATTTTTTTATTATTAATAGCGACAACCGTGTCCATTATCAAATACAAATAAACACTTAAAAAAACGGTGGCAATTAAAAACCCCTCAATGTAAGAAGGGAATGCTTCATTATTAAACCATATTAATAACAATAAACATAGCAAGACTGTATAAATTCCACTATCAACTATACTTGCACGAGCCCCAAGTCCACTAGCTTTTATATAAGCACTAAGTGCGTATTGAATTACAAGGAATGAGCTCATAGCCAAAATAGTGCCCGCCACCTCATTGAAAAACACACCTATAATAAAACTTAAAATGATTAAAAACATACCAAGATATACAGAATACATTTTTCCAATATGAATCATAGCACTGTCTTTATTCTTCACCATTTCAAATGCAATTGTGTTACCTGCAGCAAACGAAACTAATGTGGCAATCAGCATAGATAATGATAATGACCATTCTAACAATCCATACGACTCAGTAGTTAGTAGAGAAGCTGCAAACAAAGGCGTTATAAATACGATAGATTTAGATAAGGAAAATAACATCCCATGTGTTATTAACATCTTAAACATGTTTTTTATGCACTACCTTTTCTGTTAGTGATGGAACTTTTATAAGTGGATATTTTTTTATGTTTTTTTGATAATCGAACTCTAAATATCTTAAAGATTGATTAACATATAACCCCGGCTTTAATAGGTTTTTTGAAACACTTGAGTTTGACCCTACTGTTATACTGTTCGCAATTTTTATACCAGGATTGATAATTGAGCCACTACCTATATAGACATTATTTCCTATATCGATAGAGCCATCAACCCTATAACGATCTGCACCTTTATACTTATGAACATATCCATGAGTCCATATTTGACTACCATAGCCAGCAAGCGTACTAAAATCTCCAAAAACAACCGAACGCATACAATCTATAGAATGATTCGATGTTATCTTGCTCAACTCCCCTAACTTTAATACCGCCTTTCCCCAGGATACTGAATTTATAGCTCTAACTATCTTGTTTCCATTTCCAATTGCAGCTCTTTTCTGTAAACTAACCATCAAAGGGCCAGAAATCTGATTTAAATTTCGAATGTATGCATCCTCATCTAAAAATAATCCCTCTAATTTTATAAAATTAGCATGCCCTATACTACTACAATCTTTCATATTAATATTTTCAGAATATACATACGAAAAACCAATTCTAACTTTAGCTCCAATTTTCCAGCCTAGCATTCTAAGCAATAGGTTTTTTGCCCGACAAGAAGGGAGTATAAGAGCAACAAGTGCGGCAACTTTTCTTTTCATGGATTAATATTTTGAATCTGCATGGTTCTATTTTTTGCACTTACTATGATTGAATGCTTTGAAACGCTTTTACTTACAATTGCACCAGATCCAATTATGCACCCCTCTCCAATTGTCACCCCACCTAGAACAATAGTATTAGCACCTAGCCAAACATTATCATTTATAATTATTTCTTTTGAAACATGTGAATACGGCAGATTGTTAGAAAAATCTAAACCGGCTGTTTCGATAATAACGCCTTTTGATATACGCACATTGGAGCCAATTGAAATTTTACTCCTTGCACCTAGTGTGCATTTTGGACCAATAATAACACCTTTTCCATACGTAATATTATATGGATATTTGATTTCTGTGCTCCAATGACATATCACTCTCTGCTTGACTGGATTCATCGCATAAAATTTTAAATTACTTACAACTCTAGATATTAAGCCAAATAGCCATAAAATAAATAAAGTCATATTTTTTACAGGAAAATTAGCAGCCATTAAAATTACAATCCTCATTGCTTTATATAGACTCGATTAATATATTTATCGAATTTTTCACCATTAATTACTCCATTTAAAGATTTAACAGGCCTGATAGGACTATAAGGCAAAGGGTGAAGAGAGTACACAATTTGTATTAAGCTTCTATCTTGGCTTTTGGGGACAGCACCCTTGTGTACGCCATACGTATCTTCTAAAATTATAGTACCTTTCAGACCTGTATGAGGCACTACAGTCTCCTTTCCAAATGCACTCTCAATTTCATCATCTGTGAAGCGTCTAATTTCTGTACATTTATCATTATAAGCACTGCCCTTTATATAATAATGTGGCCCACTATCCATATCCACATCTGTTAAATATAAAAAAAGCTTTACCAGCTTCCAGTCATCAACATCTCTATGGTAATTTTGAGGATGTTCTGGTTCTGCATTAATAACAAAAGAGCGCCAGCCAAGTATATTGTTAATTGTTGGCTTACAGCCTAAATACCCTGTAACCAAACTTAAAATTTTAGGATGGTTAGCTAAATAAAAAATATGAGGGCAATTAATCATAACATTAGAGTTAAAATTCCCTACATGTGTTTCAAGTGGGACATGATTTTTATCAAACTCTCCAAGATCAAGCCGATAAGAGTCAAACATTTTTTGATGTTCTAAATAATCATTAATATCTTTAACCTCTTGTGCTGTTAATATATCTGTCAAACAAATGTACCCTTCTGACTTAAAATTTTCTAGCAAGGTTAAGTCTTCTTTGTCAATTAATTGATGGTAATCCGACTCTTTTTTATTTATCTTTCTTACATTTTTTTGAGCCATTTTTTGACGATTATAAACACCAACCACTCTTCTTTGGATTTGAAACCTATACCAAGCAATTGGATTTTTCATAAGGCTCATATGCGTTAAAAATTTTCTTAACATTATTCCTTCCTTTATTTTTAAATAAATTTAAATACTATATTATGACTTAGATTGATTGCCAGAGTAAAGCATCTGAAATAGATTAAGAAAATGCTTAGATACCATTTCAATGTTTTCTTGTGACATGCAATCTGGATCAGATATAGGGTCAGATATTAAACCCGTATAGCTTGTATTCGCCAACAACTTAATCAATTCAATCTTTTCATTTTTTGTAGAAAATTGATAATTCTTTTCTTCCACTTTTAAAATTAAACTTTTGATATCTTCATATCTATATAATTTTGAGTCCTTTAGAAAATTGTCAACAATACTTGGGCCAAAAACTCCAACTGGCTTGTCTGAGAAAAAACATTCTTGTGCTATTGTCCCAGTTACTGTAATCACAATGTCAACATTAGAAAATATATCGCTCATCTTTGTTGTACTTTTAAGAGGAGTAATATTATCTGATTCTTTAACCAAATCCAACAATTGAGAATTCATCTCATATTTACTTTTAGGGTTTGTTTTTACAAGAAGATGCCAGTTTTCAGGTAATGCACTAGATATCTCTTTAATTATCAATACCTGATTACGGAATAAATTCCCATGCACATCTAGGTTAGCCTCTGGCTGTAATTGCAATGGGTAAAGTATTGTTTTCTTATTATCTGCAAAATTCCCCCTTTCATTGCTTAGCTTGTCCCATTTTTTGAGTATCTTTTTAGTATGTATATCTTTTGAAATCTTTTTTATAGGTGATGGCGTGTTGTACTTTTCGCCTAAAAGGTAATACTTTAACGCCTCTAGTTTGTAACCCAGAGAGTTGATAACAACATCATGACTAGACTTGCTTCTAACACTTTTCTTTATATAACTCGGAATTATTGATTTTTTTGCAATATCAGATATTAACTTATTACAATCTTTCGAACCTAATGTATTACCACTTACTCCTATCGTATTATTCGCATCTCCTAGAAAAAATGAAAACTTATCAGGCGGATATGCAATACTGCACGGACTTAGATAAGTAATATTATGGCTTTCTGCTATTTTTAAGCTAATAATTTCATGAAATAATGTTGATTCTCCAATTACAAAATTTGGACTTATATTAACGATGATATCTGAAATATGTCGATAATAATAATCGTAATGGGAATAATTACAACCAAAATAGTTAACAAGTCTATCGGTTGAAGAAATATAATCAAACAACTTGTTATTAACATTGTTCTCAGTTTTATTTCTAAACGGTGGATATGGGATTTTATAAATCTCACCGATATTGGGCGTAAAGTTATGGTTTTGAACTATCCAGTATATTTCAAAACCATCATTCAAAAGCCTCTCGGCAAGCTTTTCCCAAAAAACTGTTTTTTGTCTATTTTCTATAAACAATAATCTATTGTTACCAATATTCGTCATGCGTCAATCAATCCTTTCAATCGAATTAAGTAGACCGTAAAAAATATCATTTTCAATTCGAAAATGAATAGGCAGTAGGTAAGAAGGTAGGTACATATCTTTATTAACATCACTTGAGCTATTAAACTGTCTAACCATGAAATGAGCACAGTTTTTTGTTAACATATAATGTGATTTAGGAAAAACCACAACAGGGCCAACTCTATCTGTATCTATTCTTAATTCTGGAAATTTTTTATGAACAACCTCTCTACGGCTAGTAATTATATTACTATTTAAAGTAAAATTATTAAGCTCTGCATTGATATTAACAAGCATTTTCAAATCTAATGATGTATTCTTATACTCATAACAACTCCAATCATAACCGGCCAAATTTTTGCTACTTAATTGATTAATTTTTGCGTTTGTTTGAATTGTTGCTAAATCCATATTGTTAAATTGCTTACTGTTTATATAGTCAACTAATTCATGATCTTTTGTCAAAATCAGACCACCTGAAAAACTACCAATAACCTTTGGCAATGAAACGATTTCGGCAAATCCACCATTCGGAAAGGTTGATTTTTGACTTAAATGAATAGTATCTACTGAATCTTCAATAATTAACTTGTTATTAAAATTTTTGTAAGATGCAGATTTGTATCCCCACTTATGATTGGCTAATATCAAATCTGGATTTATAAAATCTGTGGAAATATTGCAGTATGGTCCTATAACTGAATACAGGCACATTGAAGACCATTTATTTATATAAACAGTATCTTTCCTGGTTAAGCCTTTATATTTGATTAATATAGAAATTGCTGAGCGCGCAGAAGGCACTAAACAAACATAACAACCATAATACTCAGAAAAATAACTCTCAATTTTATTTTTTATTTTAACTAAAGATTGATTTGGCTTATTGTTCACAGCGGTAAACCGTGTAAACATTGAGGGCCATTGATAATCATCAATCAGCATCACTTTAATAATTCGATTGTGACAGGATTTCCACGCGCAACTGACAAAACCATTGTTCTACCTAAAACTGCTTCCATGTATTTTGGTGCTAACCCATATCCCGGTCTTATGCTTTTAACATGTTCTTTAGTAACCACTTCACCTTCTTTGATGTCTTTAACAAAATACAATGAACGTCGAAATTTTACGTTAGCTTGTTCGCTCGATTTTCTACCATAATCTACCTGTCCAAGCGATTCCCATGCAGTTTTAGCCCCTGCACACAATTGCTTTAACTCTTCTGATTCAAGTGAAAAGGAATCATCGGGGCCGCCACCATTACGATCTAGAGTTACATGTTTTTCAATAATCGACGAACCTAGCGCTACACTGGTTATTGCTGTCGTGTTATCAATTGTATGATCTGATAAACCTGTGATTAGTCCAAATCTTCTCTGCATATCAACCAGCGTTTTTAAATTGTAATCTCCTGCTGGTGCGGGATAACCACTTACACAATGTAGTATTACTAACTCTTTACAACCTCCCTCCCGTGCAGCCTCGATAGCCTCTTGAATTTCTTCAGAATTAGCCATACCTGTTGAGATAATCATAGGCTTTCCAGTTTGAGCCACATATTTAATTAAAGGAAGGTCCACTGCCTCAAAAGAAGCAATCTTGTATGCTGGTGTATTTAAGTCCTCTAATAGATCAACAGCAGTATTATCAAATGGAGAGCTAAATATTGTAATGCCAACTTTTTTTGCATAATCGAATAATGGCTTATGCCACTCCCATGGCATAAATGCACCTTTATACAATTCATACAAACTTTGGCCGTCCCACAGCCCGCCTTCAATCATAAATTCTGGAGTGGTCATATCCATGGTGATCGTATCTGGGTGATAGGTTTGTAATTTAACAGCATCCGCCCCAGATGCTTTAGCCATATCAATAATTTTATATGCATTGTTAATATCACCATTATGATTTGCCGACATTTCTGCGATGACATATGGTGAGTGATCTACACCTATCTTTCTACCATTAATTTTGATAAATTCATTCATTACACTTTCTCCAATACTTTAATTTTTTCCATGTACACAATGTTTTTATGATTCACTTTCTTTGTGTCGATGAGCTCAAAACCGCATTTATTATAAAAATGAATTGCTCTTTCGTTATCTGAGAACACCTCTAATTTAATTATTTTGACATTCATCTCAATAAATGCATATTGGCTTGCGGCTGACTCTAGCAGTCTACCAGCGCCTTTTAACTGCAAAAAAGGGTTGGCGTAGATACCAAACTCTACCGATTTATACAAATTTATCTCTGAAAAATTAATTGACCCAATGATAATGTTGTTCTGCTTAACCAAATAATAACGTCGATCTATTTTATTTTCTAGGCTTTTAATAAATTCACAATGAGTTGCATTTAGAATACTATCTTGATTATGCATCCATTTTTTTATTTCTGGATGATTGCGCATACTAAGCGCTAGAATCTTATCATCTTCATTTAAATTAATATAATTGCATAGATTAACTTCGCCGAACTCTTCAAGAATTATCTTGTAGTCGGTCATCTTGTTAAAAACTTTATAGCCGCCCATGCCATCACATATTTCTAAAGCTGCACTACCAACACTTTTCATCCATTCGGATGAACTTTCTAATAGATAAGTGGTTTCTTTAATTTCCTTCGCTAACTTTACAATATTATGGTGAGCCAATGTTTCCGCTAAAAACAATTGATTCTTGGCAATGACAAATTGAATGGTAGGCAAGCCCAGGCAACAGCGCTCCCATGTGGTAGCTCCAGCTGCGCCAATTGCGATATCAGAATTTGCCATAACTTCGGCCATATTACCTGCATCGACTTTAACTTCTGTCTTGTAGGGTAGTGTAATCGCTTTGGACTTAACACTCTCAAGATGAGGTGCTGAACCCCCCATTACAACGGTAATATTCATATCGTTTGGTAAGTTACATAACTTTAATTCATCTAGAACATTTTCAGTAACATTGTTAACATCAACACCGCCCATATTAACAAGCAATTGCTTAAACTCTGAGTGACTGCGACGCCCTATACTATACGATCTCCATTTTACAAATTCCGGTCTGAGTAGTGCATATTGCGAACCTAATAACAACTCACAATCTTTGGTAGTAAATGCTAAATAATCCTCTTGTTGACGTCCAAATGTTTGGTCAAGCAAAATATCGCATTGGTGTTTACGATCTGCCAAATCATCAATCACCATTAATTTTTCATAATAAGGTTTAAGTCTCTTTTGCCACTGTTCATCCAGGGCGTAATGATCAACAATCATCCAATCAAGTTTTTCCGCTTTGAGTATATCAACACAATCATCGGCATCTTGTCGTTGGGTCACACCTAGCCAGTGAGAATGTGCTAAGCTAGTATCAACTTCAGTCTCTTTAAACAACCCTAACTCATGAACAATAAATCCATTTGAAAGAATCTTATCTATTAGGTTTCCTTTGTGTTTTCGACAAATAAACTCAACATTTGCTCCATTTTCTTTTAGCACTTGAGCTAGGGTTAAGCAGCGCATCACATGGCCTGTACCCATTTTCAGAGAAGCATCAACTCGAAAAAAAACTTTCATTAATTTAAACGTTTAAATCCACTATGACATATTGGACCATCTAAAAGAGAATTCACATCCAATCCTTCTTCACACTCCTTTATGGTTGCGAATATTGGGTCGAGTTCTGCAAAATATCCATCCACCAATTCTTGTTTATGCTCGGTACAAGCATAAACACTGTTAGCAGCAAGATAACCTTTCTTTAGCATTTCTTGTGTAATCAAGGTTTTGTAGGATAGTGCATTGGGTAAGTTAAATGTATAGCCACTCAGTGCTGGCAAACCCCAGGTGCTGATCTCTAATTCATATTTATCAGCTAAACTTTTCCATTGACTAGAAATGTTATTACCAATTTGAGTAATGGCTTGCCAAGACTTCTCTCGCTCCATGACTTCGAGTGTTTTTAATGCTGCAGTCGGTCCAACACGCTCAGTCCAGAAAGTCGAACTAATAAAGGTTTGTTGTGCCGCCTGCATAAATTCTTGCCTACCGATGCAGGCAGAAATTGCATAACCATTACCCAATGCTTTAGCGAAAATAGCCAAATCGGGCTCTACATCATACTTTTTATGCAAGCCACCAAATGTCTCTCTAAAGCCTGAAGTACATTCATCAAAAATTAAGATGATATTATTTTCAGTAGCTAAATCTCTTACCTTTTGCAGGTAATTGTCTTTTGGGCCTTCGTTCCTAGAAACCTCCATCTTAATAGCTGCAATTTCGCCTTTATTATCTTTAATTAATTGTTCTAATTGTCCAATATCATTGTAGCTAAAAGGCAAAGTTGTCCCAGTTAATCCTCTAGGAACACCGTTAGGCTGCAGACCTGGCAATAAATGACCATCTAGATTTTTATCACTATTGAGATTGGTAGATAGGTACCAATCATGCCAACCATGGTAACCACAAATGGCAATTTTATCCCTACCAGTAGATGCTCTAGCAATGCGAACCGCTATAGAATTAACCTCACCCCCTGCTCTAGCAAATCTCACCATATCTGCCCAAGGATGTATCTCTACTAATTTTTCAGCCAAATAAACTTCTTCTGGACAATTAAAGGTTGACATGTTGCCGTCTTTGACAGTTTTCATTACTGCCTCATCAACCTCGGGATGTCCATAACCCAATGTGTTAGTACCAATACCCATGATAGACATATCGATGTATTCATTGCCATCCAAATCCCAAACTTTACACCCTTTGGCCCTGCTAAAGTAAGACGGCCATTTTTCAGGCAAAAACATTTCCGGCCTTTTAGAAAGCAGCATATTACCGCCAGGTATAACTCTTTTTGCCCTTTTATAAAGCTTTTGCCCTGTACCCATAGTTGCGCCCTCGTTATTCTTAATTTGTTGATTCTCTAAAAACAGATTAGGCTTTAGTTTTTTTAGCTCTAGCACTTGATGCCAATTAAAATGTATATTTGGTGAAAAATGTTTAAATACATTAGTCACTACAACCAAATCTTCTGGCTCATCTACGGACCATCTTTGAGCAGATAAATCCTCAGCATGCTGCATTGAAGATTTTGAAAAGCTATCAGAATTACGGATATAAGGCGTTACATGTTCTCTATCAAAATCAGAATCTGTTTCATTGTTTGCACGCTCAATAGATTCAAATGACATAACTTCAATATCCAATCCATCTGGATAAGTTGCTGGGTTTATATTTGAGAAATAATCTACATTAGAGTTTTTATAATTCTTAATACATTCATCAACTAGTGTCGAGTCTATCAAAGGACAATCACCTGTAATACGAACGATAACATCTGCACCAATAAATTTAGCTGATTCGTAGAACCTGTTTAAAACGTTTTTCTCGCTGCCTCTTGTGCATCGATAGCCCAAAGACTCAACTATTGATTGCAATTTATCATTTTTAGACTCTTCAGAGGCTGCGACAACAATTTCATCCAGCTCACTAGATTGAGATAGGCGGGCTAGTAACAGCCCAATCATTGGCTTGTTGACAATAGATTTCAACACCTTTCCTGGCAATCTAGTTGAGCCCATTCTTGCTTGTACTAATGCTACAATTTTCATAACTCTCCCCAATTTGATGGATTTAATAAACCAACATCATTTGTAAACATCTCAGGTGGAATGTCTGGCAACACTCCAGATGAAGCTGTAACAATTTCCTTTAATTGGTCTGTAGTATCTACACCAACCAAGACTTTAGATATTTCAGACTTAGAAATTACATATCTTATTGCGGCCTCTAATGCGGTTATTTGATTGTCATTTAGCCATTCGCGCCACATGCTCCACAAGGCATTCCAGTGATTAAATTTTTCAGGCCTATCTTGATCATTCATTAACAACAAACCCTGTAGAAAAACTGAGCGCGCATGAACCTCAATGCCTTTATTTTTGAGAATGGATAACATGCCACCATCGATTAACCTTCTATCAAGGATATTAAAGGGTAATTGAACTAGATCTATGTCAAAATTTTCAAGAATAGCTTGCAACTGATTGTGACCATAAACTGACACCCCTATTTTTTCTATCTTTTTCTCTTGCTTTAGCTCTTGAAGCTTGTCAAAGATTTTATCAGATCCGGGCTTTAATAGATCATCAGCATTGTGCACCAACATCCCATAAACACTCTCTTGATTTAAATCCACCAGTGATTGGGAAAAATCTTGATCCAATAATTTTAAATCATTACTGGAAATTTCAGAATTATCAAAATGTCTAGTTTTGGTAACAATGTTAAAATTATTAATATTGACTTGACCAAGAACGTGCTCGCTATTTCCATAGGCAGGGGCGGTATCTAACAGATTGATACCTTTTGTATATGCGTAACTTAATATATTCTCAACTTCTTTTGACTGCACCTGACCATCTGTTGAATTAATGCCATAGTCAATTCCAAATTGTACCGCGCCTAGTGCTATTTTTGATCTATTAAACATATTACTATACATCCACAATTAGATGCTGCCTAGCAATCACTTGAGTTGAAAAGCCTTCTTTAAAATGAGATATTGATAATTCTTTATCAGTTGCAGGCGCTCTATCTATTTTTAAGTGCTTTTGTCCAATTTCATACCAATGAAGCCCTTTATGCTTCAATATTTCTATTACTCTCATTTGAACTGCATGCCCAAGTGGCTTATCAAATAACTCCCGTTTGTATGCGCCTACACAATATAAACCTTGATAACTCGAATAAGTAAACAAACCAGCACCAACCATTTGATCCTGAGCATCGGAAACAGTTACTAGAAAAGACTCCGATAAATCAATTTGTTTTTTTTGCTCATTCCAACTCTCAATTGGTCGTGTTGACTGGCCTGCAACTTCTTTATGTAGCAATCTAAATCTATCAAATATCTCTTTTGATACACTTTCATGAACCTCCACCTTCCACTCTCTTAGGGCTTTGTTAATAAGAGGCTTAAAACTTTTTCTAAACTTTAATCGAATTTCTTCTAGTGATAAAGATAAATCTACCAATAAGTGATGAGTAGAGAAGGTCTCATTCGCCCTTTCAGCCCACATTAAGTACCAGTTACTTATTTGCCCGTACTCCATATTGACAAATTGATTGTTCTTTATGTTTAAACTATCTGACAATGTATCGACCAACTCGACCAATTGAGATTCAAGTCTCTTCTTAACTTTGCGTGCCAAAGTTGGTATAAAAATAGGCTCAACAATTTCAACACCATTACTACTTAAAACCCATTCATTGTTCTCATTTTGATGAGCCATTAATGGCATCACGCCAACTGGCTGTTTATTGTTATAAACAGCCAGTGATAGATTTATAGATTTATTTTTCGAGAAATAGGCAACATAATATTGCACAGTATTGAATAAATGAAAAATAGAGGGAATAGCTTTATGCTGATCTAAAACCAATGTCCATGCATCAATATCAGCACTTGAATCTGGAATTACACTCCGTACGATATGAGTTATTTGGTCTTTTGTCATAACCCTAATGTGACCGCTTAAGCGCTATCTTTAGAATTGATATTATTTTATCTTGATCATCAAAACTTAATTGTGAGAATAGTGGCAAGCTGATAGCTTGTGAATAATAAGATTCAGCCACTGGAAAACCTCCAACTTCAAATCCCATTTCCAAATAATACGGCTGAGTATGCACTGGAATATAATGAATATTAACACCAATCCCGCCTTCTCTTAATGCGTTAAACACTTGTTCACGATCTATCTTTATCTTTCTTAAATCAATTTGAATTGGATAAAGGTGTAGTGCAGAATATGAGAAGTTAGATTGATATGGAATTATTATCGGAAGCTCTTTTAACAATTGATCGTACCTTTCTTGAAGAGCGTGTCGCTTGACTATGAATTCATCAAGCCTAACCATTTGACTTACACCTAAAGCAGCTTGTAATTCTGTCATACGATAATTAAAGCCTAAATCAATTTGCTGATAATACCAAGCGCCATCTACCTTCTTTGACATTAACGCCTGATCACGCGTAATACCATGGCTACGAAATAACTGCATTTTCTCAGACAATTTCTTGTTATTTGTTGTAGCCAATCCCCCTTCTGCTGTCGTGATGATCTTGACCGGATGAAAGCTGAAAATAGTTATATCAGAATATTGACAGCCGCCAATTGGCTTATCTAAATACTTACCGCCTATTGCATGGGAAGCATCTTCGATAATCTTAAAGCCATACTCTATACTGAGTGAATGAATTTTCTGCATATCACATGATTGTCCTGCGAAGTGCACAGGTATAACAATCTTAGGTAATTTATTGACTTTCTTTGCTTGAATTAGTTTTTTTTCTAGCTCTTCTATGGATAAATTATAAGTCAGTGGATCAATATCAACAAAATCAACTCGCGAACCACAATACAAACTACAATTTGCAGAGGCCACAAAAGTATTTGGAGAGGTCCATAAATAGTCACCTTTCCCTAAACCTAACGCCAAACAAGCAATATGTAACGCTGATGTAGCACTATTAACCGCCACCCCAAATTCCGAGCCACAATAATCCGAAACTGTTTTTTCAAATAAAGGAACTTGCGGACCTTGGGTTAGAAAATCAGACTGTAAAACACCTATAACTGAATCAATATCAGCTTGATCAATATTTTGCTTTCCATAGGGAATCACTCTTATATATTTCCTATTTTATTGCGATTTTCTTTGATCCAATCTTGAAGCTCTGGAATTTCCATCCACTCTTTATTATTATCAGAGGTATACATAAAATTTTGAGGCACCCTGACACCGTCACCTATTCTAGCTTTATCTTTAGACCAGTCATTTATTGAAGGTAGGATTTTAAAGTGTCCTGGATACTCATAAGTGTAAAGCGCATCTTCTATTCCAATCATTTGCTCGTGTAATTTTTCACCTGGTCTAATACCTACCTCCTCTTGCTTTGTGTTTTCATCGACCGCTAAAGCAACATCAGTAACTTTCATAGACGGTATTTTCTTTACATAAATTTCTCCACCTTTCATGTCGTCAAAAGCGTGCCAAACTAACTCAACACCCTCCTCTAAAGAGATCATAAAACGAGTCATGCGATTGTCTGTAATTGGAAATGTTTGCTTGCCCTTAATTGACACAAAAAAAGGAATGACAGAGCCACGAGACCCCATTACATTGCCGTATCTTACCACTGAAAAGCTTGTATTGTGACCGCCAGTATATGAATTTCCAGATACAAACAATCTATCAGAAGTCAGTTTTGTAGCGCCGTACAAATTAGAGGGTGCGCTTGCCTTGTCAGTAGAAAGGGCAACAATACGCTTAACCCCTTTGTCAATACAAGCATCAATAAGGTTCATTGCACCCATTACGTTAGTTTTAACACATTCAAATGGATCGTACTCTGCAGTAGGGACAATCTTTGTGGCAGCAGCATGAACAACATAATCAATGCCGTCTAAAGCACGGTACAGTCTGTCTTTGTCCCGAACATCTCCAATCATAAAACGAACACGAGGATCGTCTTTAAACAACTTGGCCATTTCCCATTGCTTCATTTCATCCCGAGAAAAAATTACTATCTTTTTAGGATTATACTTCTCGAGTGTCATCGGAATAAAGGTATGGCCAAATGAGCCTGTACCGCCTGTAATTAATATTGATGAATTTTTTAGCATTTTTTTTCCTTAACCTGTATGGTTTTTATAATTAATTATTTACCCTTCCGTAAATATCTTCAAATCTTACAATGTCATCCTCACCCAGATAAACTCCACTTTGTACTTCGATTATCTCTAATCGTTCATTGGTTTTATTTTCTAAACCATGTGTTGTGCCAATCGGAATATAAGTTGAATCACCTTCTGTTAATGTAAGAACATCTTCTCCATTAATGGCTGTAGCTGTGCCACTGACCACTACCCAATGCTCTGCACGTTTATGATGCATTTGCAATGAAAGTTTTGCACCTGGGTTGACATGCAGACGCTTGACTTGAAAGTGCTTGCCAGACTCGATAGAGTCGTACCAACCCCATGGACGAAAAACCTTGCGATGCATGACACCTTCATCGCGCCCTTTAGCCTGTAGAGACTCAACAATGGATTTAACCTCTTGTGCTTTATCTTGTGTAGCTATAAAAGTCGCATCAGGGGTGTCAACTATAATTAAATTATCTACTCCAATAGTCGCGACTATATGGTGATTAGCATTAATATAAGTGTTAGTGGTGTCTTGTGTGATTACATCACCTGTAATCACATTGCCATTAACATCTTTTGTACCAATATCATGCAGTGCAGACCAAGCACCAATATCATTCCACTGTGCATCTAACGGTACAACAACCACATTATCACTTTTTTCCATGAGTGCATAATCAATAGAATCAGATGGAGATGATTCAAAGGCTTGTTTGTCTAGCCTGATAAAGTCAAGATCTTGCGTAGCGTTATTAATCGCATTATTGACTGAATTAACAATATCAGAAGAATGAGTAGTTAACTCATCAATTAGCACGTCAGCTTTAAACATAAACATGCCAGAGTTCCAAAGGTAATTACCTTGCTCTAGATAAGTTAGTGCAGTTTTTAGATCTGGCTTTTCAACAAACTCTTCAACCTTATATGCACCATCAGCATTATCTTTGGATGCTTTAATATAACCATAGCCAGTATTTGCATCTGTTGGCACAATGCCAAAAGTAGTCAGTTTTCCACTTTGTGCTTGTTTGCTTGCTATGTTAATTGCTTCATGGAAAGCATCGACATCTTGAATGACATGATCGGCTGATAAAACTAGTAGCATCGAACCATCTGAATCTTTTAATGATTGCAGTGCTGCAGCAGCTATTGCAGGAGCAGTGTTTCTACCAACAGGTTCTAATAATATTGTTGGATTTTTAATGTCAATTTGCTGACACTGCTCTGCCACTAGGAAACGATGATCAGCGTTACAAACAATAATCGGATCTGCAAGATTATCTAGCCCATTCAGACGCAAAATGGTTTCTTGAAGCATGGTGTTATCACTAGCTAAAGGTAAATATTGCTTAGGGTATTGCTTGCGTGATAATGGCCAGAGACGCGTACCTGAACCACCTGAAAGAATAATTGGTCTAATTATCATGTACTAATAAACTCAATTAACGTTAATTGTGGATCTAAGTCGATACTACTTATCTGCTTCATAGTCTTTATAGATAAACGAACTAATAAAGATAAAGAGTAGCCCAGTCATATGCACCATTAGGTATGAATCACTCAGCATAATCAATAGATATAAAAGTGGTAGCGCAACGCCTATTTTTCTAACCAAATCTTCATTGGAGTTTGTTGCAATTTTTATTTGAGAATAAAATATATAAAGCATAGCTACAAGACCAAGCAATCCAAACTGAACTAGAATTAATACATACATGTTATGAGGGTTATGAATCACAAGTGTGTTTTCAAGTTTTAGATTATTTTTAATACTAGCCTTTATAAACTCATTTTTATAGTCACCTGTGCCAACGCCAATGATTGGATTCTCTTTAATAATACTCCAGGAATTAATAGCAGAAGAGATTCTTAGGCCTGTTGACGAGTGCGTGTGGTTTTTGTAATCAGATAATTCTGTCACAGCTAAATCAACTCTATCGCTAAAAATTTTACTGTTTAAATAGAATGTTGAGCTAGTAATTACAAGAACAAGAAGAGAAATCAAAGATGCTTTAAATGCATTTTTTGGAAAATACTGAAAAATTAAAACTACCAGCATTGCAAAGTACATTACTTGGCCTGCTCTACCGCCAGTGATAAACATATTAATACTCATGGTGATAATAAAGAAACCATAGGTAAGCTTCTTGAGTTTGCCCATGGAATGATCAAAAAGCACGTAGTATGATAGGAGATATATGGCAATAGCCAAAAATGGGTTGTAAGTAATATGACTCATTAATGGAATCGGGTCGATCAATGTAGCGCCACCATAGAGTGGTAAAAATTCAAAAAATATTCCATATGACCAAATCTCAGATAATGACATAGATGCTAAAAAAGCCAAGATATAGTATTTAACATGCTCTCTCTTTACAAACAGCATAAAGATAGGGATGAATAAAAACTTTAATTGCTTTCTAAGTGTATACAGTCCAGATTCCATATCGGCTGTCCAAAGTAAGGCGATTACATAGACTAGAAGATATAAAAATACAGCGATAATCAACTTATTGTTTTTTAATCGATGAAAATCAGAC
>Ga0255775_1001332_pt1 | contig 23066 bp, 13 predicted proteins | sample 011ome_26_FD_179973 | JGI IMG/M metagenome (GOLD analysis project Ga0255775, IMG submission 179973) | Coastal salt marsh microbial communities from the Groves Creek Marsh, Skidaway Island, Georgia - 011511BT metaG (version 2) | ecosystem: Environmental > Aquatic > Marine > Intertidal zone > Salt...
TTCTCTCCGGTAAAACCTTTAGGTCCTATATTTAGACGTGCATCTTTGCCTGAGTAGGTTTGATTGAGTTGGAATACATTAAAACGAATTCCTTGCTGCGCCTTTACGTCCCCATTTATCACAATATCACTTGAAGCCCATATAAGTTCCCAAGCTTTAATCTGATCTTCTAGTAAACTATCAAAACCAATGGATAAGGCTGTATTTACCGCCTTTTTTGCAGCATCTTCAACCGTTTTGTCTGGATGATTACCCGCTACTACATACCCTCCATATTTATAAACAGTTAACTGTTGATTCTCGTTCAAATCGAGTTCGTAATGGTGCGCTACATAAGTGTCACTTTCTTCAACGCTATGTGCTTGATGATGTTGTTTATGATCTACAAATAGCTCAACTCCCATAAAAGTGCAGGTTTTAAACGCTGTCTTCATGGTTTGTGCTGAAATAAAGGCTTTATTTTCATTGGATTCAACTAGCGTAGTTTTCCAAAAATCATCATCCCAGTTAGAATCATTGTTTTTTATTCCGGAATCCAAAAAGCAATTTACCGAAACAGTAGCCTCTTGATTTAATGGAGTTAAACTATACTTTATCGCTCCAATTTCATCATAATTCATACTCAAGAAGCGGGTTGCTTCGACAGCAACCTCAACATCATTAGGGAGCGTAGCAATAAAAGTACGTTTATGCCACCCTTCTTTCATATTGAGCTCTCTTCGATATTCTTTAACTGCTTTACAGGTGTTTAAGTCTAAAACTGAACCATTAATCTCAAGGTGAATACCAATCCAACTTGGAGCGTTAAGTACTTTAGCAAAATATTCTGGATATCCATTCTTCCACCAGCCTACTCGAGTTTTATCGGGATAATATACGCCTCCAATATAACTTCCTTGAAAACTAGGACCGGAGTAGAATTCTTCAAAATTTGCTCGTTGTCCCATAGCACCGTTACCGATACTGAATAAACTTTCTGATGACTTTACTTGGTCAGCACTGTATCCCTCTTCAATTATACTCCAAGGTTCTGATTTGATATAATCTTGATTCATCCTATTAGTTCTGTTATTATTTCGTTTGTGATTTGATTAAAATTTTCAAAGTTATAAGCTGCTTCGGAAAGCACTTGAGCGTCTCCAATTCCAATAGAAATCATTTGAGCCGCATTGGCTGCTTGAATTCCTGCAATTGCATCTTCAAAAACAACGGTTTGGTCATTGGCCACTCCAAGTGATTGAGCAGCAAGGAGAAAAACTTCAGGATCAGGTTTAGCTTTACTTACTTTATTGCCATCAACTACTTCAACAAAATAGGACAATAATCCTACTTTCTCAAGAATAGGAATAGCATTTTTACTAGCAGATCCTACAGCCATAGGAATCTGGTTTGCTTTGAGTATGTCTAAAAATGCTTTTACTCCAGGCAATACCTCAGAAGCATCCATTGAACTAATATAATTAAGGTAATCTTCATTTTTCTGAATAAGCCATTGATCAATCTGTTCTTGGGTAGCTTCAACTCCGACCTTAGCTAATAAGATATCTAAACAACGTTTTCTGCTTACGCCTTTAAATTCTTCATTTTCTTCTTCCGTAAAGTCATAATTGAACATAGAAGCAAATTTCTTCCAGGCTAAGTAGTGATATTTAGCAGTATCTACAAGGACCCCATCGAGATCAAATATAAATCCCTTAATTTTTTTATTCATGTAAAGTAAGGTATCAACATTAAATTAATGTTGCGGTTAAGTGTTATTTTATTTAATTGGTGAAGACAAATGTAAAAACTTAAAGCCTAGTTTCTAAGTCCTATTTAGAAATTTTTAGAATAAAGTTCCTAAAATTCAAGTAGTTTGATGAAGTGAGACAAAAGTTTAATGAAGAAAACCTTATAGTAATTTCCAAAAAACACAACCCTCATCTACTCGATAGTGACTAATTGATTGTATTTATTAGCACTTACACAACATAAAATACTAAAATCCAAAAAAAATGATTTAACCCAATTACTGAAAATCGTGTAATTAATAACATTTTGATCATTTTATTCCCCCTATTTTAATTATTTATCGTTACTACAAGGTTTTCGTTAAGAAATTGTTAAATTAAGCATGTTAAAAAACGTGATTTACTTGAATCGTATATTCATTTTGTTTATTATTGCAAGTGAAGAATTGTTAATATGCTAGATTATCTCTAGTATTTATGGTAAATACCTACAAATATTAGTCTAAATTATTAAAGTTTCATTTACGACTCTAGTAGTAGTAGAGCTGAATTGAATTTTCTAATTAAATAATAGGCTATTAACAGCGCTTTAAGTAATTTTTTAACATTTTAAAAACTAAAATTTAACTAAACTTAAAATTAACTATTTATGAAAATTATGCTACTTAAAAGCTTTCTGTTGGTTGGTGCACTTATGTGCTTTGGCTTAGCAGGAGCGCAGTCGGTATCTGGTAATGTTTCTGATGCAAATGGTCCTTTACCAGGTGCAACAGTTGTTGTTAAAGGTACCGCTACAGGAACTACTGCAGACTTCGATGGTAATTATTCAATTGAAGCTGGAAGTGGAGACGTACTAGTTTTCTCTTTCGTAGGTTACACAGCGAAAGAGGTTGCAGTTGGAAATCAAGACACTATTAATGTTGTTCTTGAAGCTGCTAACGAATTAGATGAAGTTGTCGTAACAGGTTACGGTTCTCAAAAAGAGAAAGAAATTACTTCAGCAGTGGTATCTGTTGATGAGGAATCTTTCAACAAGGGAGCTATTAATGACGCTTCTCAATTACTTCAAGGTAAGGTTGCTGGACTTTCGATCTACAACAAAGGTGGAAACCCAAACTCAGGTGCTACTATCCGTTTGAGAGGTCTTTCAACTATTGGAGCTAACTCTTCACCATTAGTAGTTATTGATGGAGTTATCGGTGCATCACTTGCAAACGTTGATCCAAACGATATCGAAAGTATCAACGTATTAAAAGATGCTTCAGCAGCTGCTATCTATGGTTCTCGTGGATCATCTGGTGTAATTCTTGTAACTACAAAAGGTGGTAAAGCTGGAGAAACTCAAGTATCTTACAATGGTCAGTACTCTGTTTCTCAAATTGCAAACCAAATCAATTTAATGACTCCAGATGAGTTTATTGCTCAAGGTGGTCGTAACTTAGGATCTAAGACTGATTGGTTAGATGAAGTAACTAGAGATGCTGCTACACAAATTCACAACATTTCAATTTCAGGTGGTGCTGGTTCTACTAGCTACCGTGCTTCTTTAAACTCTAGAGATGTTGAAGGAATTCTTTTAAATTCTGGATTCCAACAAATCAACGGAAGATTAAACTTATCAACTAGAGTATTGAATGATAAGTTAAGAGTTGAAATCAACACTTCTTTCACTGATAGAACTCAACAAAACGGTTTTAATGAAGCGTTACGTTATGCTACATTGTACAACCCAACTGCTCCTGTTTATGGTGCTGATGCTCCTTATGCATTTGACGCATCTACTTTTGGAGGGTACTTTGAAACTTTAGGTTTATTTGATTCATATAACCCAGTTTCAATTATCAAACAAAATATCAACACAGGTAAAAAAGTAGAGTTAAACTACTCAGCTAATTTAACTTACGATCTTTCTGATGCGATCAATGTATACTTCAGAGCTGGTCAACAGACTTCTCGTTATGGAAATAAATTGTATTATGCGCCAACTTCACTTTGGAATGGTAATGCAACATCATTAACAAGAAAAGGTTCTGCTACCTTCTATGATGATGAGTATTCATTCAAATTGATGGAGACGTATGCTACATACACTAAAGCATCTGATAAATTAAACTTAGTTTTAACTGGAGGTTATTCCTTCCAACAGCAAAACTTTGAATCACACACCTTTACTGCTGGTGACTTCCCAGGTACACAAATAGAATATGTTGATGCTATTGAATATGCACAAGATTTATTAAATGCTGGTTTAATTGGAGCTAATTCTAATAAATCACCAGATCAATTAATCGCTGCATACTTTGGTCGTGTAAACTTAACTTTGAATAATAATTTATTCTTGAATGCTTCAATTCGTAGAGAAGGTTCAAATAAATTTGCTGGAGATAACAAATGGGGTACATTCCCTGCTGTTGGTATCGGTACTGACTTAAACGAGTACTTAAACTTAGACGGTGTTAATCAATTAAAAGCTCGTGTATCTTACGGGGTGACTGGTAACTTACCTTCTCAATATGGTCTTACACAAAACATCTACCCATTTGCTTGGGCAGGTGGTGGATCTACTGGTGGTACTACTTCTCGTTCATCACTTGCAAATCCTGATCTTAAATGGGAAGAAAAGTCTGAAACCAACTTTGGTATTGACTTAAATACTGATCGTTTAACAGCAAGTTTAGATATCTACTCACAAACATCAAAAGATTTTATCATCTTAAGAGCTTTAGATGCTACTGAAAACAATGGATATTCTTCACAGTGGGATAATGCAGGTACAATGACTTCTAAAGGATTTGAATTAGCATTAAACTATGACGTTACTGATAACTATAACACAGGAATCGTATTATCTAGAAACAAAACAGTTTTAGATGAGTATGTTTCTGATGCTCAGGTTTTTGGTAACATGGGATCACCAGGTCAAAACTCAACTTTCGCTATTCGTGTAAAACAAGGAGAAGAAATTGGACAAATCTGGGGACCTGTATATGATGGTACCACTACTGATGGATCACAAAATTTTGTTGATGTAAACGGAGATGGTGTATTAAACATCGATCAAGGAAACGCTCTTAACGAGGATGTTGACTTCTCTATCTTAGGAAAAGGTACTCCTGATTTTGAATTAGGTTGGACTAACCAATTAACTTTAGGTGATTACACAATCAATGCGTTCTTTAGAGGAGCATTTGGACATAGTTTAGTTAACTCATTCCGTGTTTTCTACGAACCAAGAGTTGGATCACAAAAATCATACAACTATGTAAATACTGAATATGCTACAGATGCAATTACTAATGCACAATTCAGTTCTTATTATGTTGAGAAAGCTGATTTCTTCAGATTAGACAACTTAACAATTTCAAGACCGTTAAACTTAAACAGCGATGCGTTTAAATCTGTTACAGTTTCATTAAACGCTCAGAACTTGTTTACTTTAACTAACTATTCTGGTACTGATCCAGAACCAGCTTTAGTAGATATTGAAGATAATGGTAACCCATTAGCACCTGGTATGGATAGAAGAAACAGCTACTATTCAGCACGTTCTTTCACTCTAGGAGTTAATATCAACTTATAAAAACAATGATGAAAATGAAAAATATATATAAATTAATGTTAGGTATAGGACTTGTAGGGTTAACTTACTCTTGTACCGACTTAGAAGAAAATTTAGTAGGCGAGCTTACTCAGGAGGTTGTTGTAGATGGTGTAGAAAACAAATCTTACTGTGCTGATGCAGGACCATCTGATGCACTTTCTGGAGCATACGCTGCCATTAGAAATGCAGGTACTGCAAACCATGGAGGTTACTTTTCTGTACAAAACGTTTCAACTGATGAGATGGCTGTTACACAAAAAGGTGGTGACTGGTATGATGGTGGAATCTGGTTAGATGTTCACAGACATACACAAACTTCATCTAACGGACCTATCACAGGAACTTGGGATCAGCAGTACAACTCAATTGCAGAGGTGAATGCTGCGCTAAAATCTGTAAGCGGAAATACAGCATTGGTAGCTCAAGCAAAAGTTTTAAGAGCTTACTTACACTGGAGATTGATGGATATGTATGGACGTATTAAGTACGTAACTGAAAGTGGATCTTCTGCTCAACTTTCAAGAAGTGATGCATTCTACAAAATCCATGATGATTTATTAGCTGGTTTAGGTATTACTTTAGCTGATGTAACAGGTGATTTAGCTGGAGCATTAGCTTCATCTCCACTAGGAACAGCTGACACTAAATACCGTGTGAATCAGTATGCTGCACTTGCTATATTAGCACGTTTATACCTTAATGCTGAAGTATATGCTGGTGTACCTATGTACGCTCAAGCTGAAGCAGCTGCTGAGTATATCATTGACAACAGTTCTTACAAATTAGCTGATAACAGTGTTACGAGACCAAATCCATCAAAGCGTCCTGATGTAGATTCAGATCAAGCTAACTTATCTGGATATGCTACTGTGTTTGCTGCGAATAACTGTGATAACCCAGAAATTATCTGGTCTGTTGAATACAATGAAGTATCAGCTCCAGGTATGAATTTCCACGTGATGTCTCTACACTATGCGAGTCAAGAAACATACAAATTTGCAGATCAACCTTGGAATGGATATTCAGCATTAGCTGATTTCTACAACTCGTATGAGGATGGAGATGCTCGTAAAGAAGCTAACTTCTTAATTGGTGATCAATTCGATTACAAAGGAAATGCAATTGTAGATTTAGCTTCTGATTCTGAAAATCCAGCAATTAGCTACTCCGTTAATATCAACGAATTAGAGCCAAATGCTTCAAGAACAGGAGGAGCACGTTTAGGAAAATTTGGTTTCAAATTATTTGCAAGATCTGACCTCGATAATGATTATCCTATCGTACGTTACGCAGATGTATTATTAATGAGAGCTGAAGCAAAAGCAAGAGCAGCTGGTGACTGGTCTTTAGCCGCTCCAGATGTAAACGCTTTAAGAGCAAGAGCTGGATTAGGAAACTTGACTGTAACTGCTGATTCTTTCTTAGCTGAAAGAGGACGTGAAATGTTTATGGAATCTACTCGTAGAACCGATTTAATCCGTTTCGGAAAATGGGGTGAATCTTGGTGGGAAAAATCAAATAGTGATGCTTACAGAACTATAATGCCTATTCCTTCTCAAGCAATTATAAACTCTGAAGGAACTTTAACTCAAAATCCTGGCTACTAAGACTTAGGACTTGAATTAAAATTCAAATAACTTCATTAAAGGCCACCTTATAGGTGGCCTTTTTTTTTACAATAATTAAGAAAACTACCTCATCTTTTAACATTCTTATAAGGTGTATTTTTAGTAGGAAATAAGATTAATTAGTACATTTATGGCTGCCAAACTAAACTAAATCTTTATTGTTTTGAATAAAATATATTTATATTTTATCACCCTATTATCTATGAGTTGTTCGAAGACTTCCCTTTTTGAATTAAAAGAGAATTCCTCACTTCACTTTGAAAATAAGCTAACCTACACGGAGGAATTCAATCCTTATACCTATCGTAATTTTTTCAATGGTGCTGGAGTAGCTATGGGAGATATCAACAATGATGGCTTAGTGGATGTATACTTTACGGGAAATATCGTAGATAATCAATTGTTTTTAAATAAGGGAAATTGGACTTTTGAAAATATCACAGAAGAAGCAGGAGTAGCTTGCTCTGGAGTTTGGTCGACCGGAGCTACCTTTGTAGATATCAATCAAGATGGACTTTTAGATCTCTATGTATGTAAGTCAGGTTTACCCGAAGGTGAAAATAGACACAACGAATTATTTATCAATCAAGGGGACAATACTTTTAAAGAAGAGTCTAAAAGCTATGGATTAGATATTGTAGGTCTTTCCGTTCAATCCGCTTTTTTTGATTATGATAAAGATGGTGATTTAGACTGCTATATTTTAAATAATTCCATCCGTGCGGTAGGTAATTATGATCTTATTAAAGATCAACGAACAATTCCTTCAAAAGATGGGAATAGGCTATTAGAAAATAGAGCTGGTAAGTTTATTAACGTATCGGAACAAGCTGGAATCTTTTCTTCGTCCATTGGATTTGGGCTCGGCATTACCTTATCAGATTTCAACAACGATGGATGGACAGATCTATTCATCTCTAATGATTTTTTTGAGAAAGACTACCTTTATTTAAATAATCAAGATAAAACCTTCTCAGAGGTTAGTGATTCTTATTTTTCAGCTCTATCTATGGGATCAATGGGTGCAGATGCTGCTGATTTAGATAATGATTTAAAAACAGATATCATCGTAACTGAAATGCTTCCTGAAACTCTTGAACGAAAGAAATCAAAGCAAATGTATGAATCCTGGGATAAGCATCAGCTGGCCATAAGTAAAGGATATCACAAACAATTTCCAAGAAATGTGCTACAACGTAATATAGAACATCATGGATTTGCTGAAATCTCTAGACAATCGGGTGTAGATGCTACAGAATGGAGCTGGGCTGCTTTGTTGTTTGATATGGACAATGATGGATTACGAGATATTTATATCTCAAATGGAATCTATAAAGACCTACTCGATCGTGATTATTTAGCCTATATGGCGAATGAAGAAAAAGTGCGTCAGATGATTCAAAACGACGAGGATGTGCTCTCTAAATTAATTGATATAATGCCCTCACAGGCCATTCAAAATGCGGTATATCGAAATAAAGGTCATTTTGAATTTGAAGATATGAGAACAAAGTGGGCGATGAATCAACCTGGTTTTTCAAATGGTTCCGCCTATGCTGATTTAGATAATGATGGAGATTTAGATTTAGTAGTCAATAATGTCAATATGCCCTCTTTTGTTTATGAAAATAAAAGTGAATCTCTAGGAAACAACTACCTTAAAATATCCTTAAATGCAGGAAAAGAAAATACCTTTGGTGTTGGTTCTAAAACAGTGATCCATTACAATGAAAAAAGTCAACTAGCTGAATTATATCCCTCTAAAGGTTTTGAAAGCTCTGCTCCTAACTACATTCATTTTGGATTAGGAAAATCAACAAAAATTGATAGTATTGAAATTACGTGGCCAAATCTTAAAAAAACTACCCTTTATGATATAGCTATTAATCAGCATCTACATGTAATCCAAGAAGAATCAATATTGGATGAATTACCCAATATCCCAAGTAGCACAACTTCTAACAAAGCTGTTCTTTTTGAGTACCTGCATCAAGAAAATAATTTTGTAGATTTTGACAAAGAACGACTGCTTCCTCAAATGTTCTCTAAAGAGGGACCTTGTATTTCAAAAGCAGATTTGAACAACGATGGCATTGATGACTTTTTTATTGGAGGAGCTAAAGGTCAATTAGCTAGTCTGTACAGGTCAACTAAGAACGGGTTTGAAATCATTCAAAAACCATTTTCTAAATCAAGAGATAGTGAAGATACCAGTAGCCATTTTTTTGATGCTGACCAGGATGGAGATATGGACTTGTATGTAGCAAGTGGCGGAAAGGATTTTCAACCTTACTCCATACACCTTCAAGATCGACTATACCTAAATAATGAGGGAACATTTACGTTATCATCTAATTTAAAGTCTAATAAGGGATTCAGCACTTCAATTGTTAAGTCCATCGATTATGATCGAGATGGTGATCTTGATTTAATCGTAGGGGAACGTTTTAAAACAGATACTTATGGTATTTCTGGAAATCTTTATCTGTATGAAAATGATAGTACCGGAAATTTCTATCCAGTTGACATAGAAGCTTTTCAATCCCTTGGCATGATTACAGATCTTTTAGTATGGGATATAAACCAGGATGGATGGGATGATGTTGTCGTTGTTGGAGAATGGATGCCTGTAAGTATCCTACAAAACAACCAAGGAGTATTTACCAATCAAACCAACACGTATCAACTTGATAAAACATCAGGAGTCTGGGAGTCTGTCGCTCTTATAGACTATGATTTAGATGGAACCTTAGACCTAATAGCAGGAAATAAAGGACTGAATTCTTTCTATAAAGAGGCAATGCGTTTGTACATAAGTGATTTTGATCTTAATGGAACAAAAGAACAGTTGTTTTGTTATCGAGTTAACGGTAAAGATTACCCCATATTGGACAAAGATGAGCTGATCATGCAACTTCCTTTTCTAAAAAAGAAGTTCAAATACTATAAGGATTACGCCAAAGCCTCCATGGAAGAATTGTTTACCAAAGAACAGTTAGCAACTTCTGTTCAAAAATCATTGGATATGGTTGCTTCTACAGTCTTTCTTAAAAAAGAAAACACTTTTACCCCCCGAAAGCTACCGTCAGAACTCCAATACTCCAACATCAAAGCGATACGTCCTCTTAACAACACTTCTTTTATAGTGTTGGGTGGAAACAATTATAATGTTAAACCTCAGTTTGGTGCTCAAGATGCCTCAAAGGGATGGTTACTTGATTTAAACGATAAAAAAGTTTCTAGTTTAGCTATTTCTGGAGAAATTAGAGGCTTTGAAACGACTAATTATAAAAACAACACCTATTTAATAACAACGATCAACAATGATTCGATTCACTTCAAAAAACTTGACTAAATTACTTTATATCCTGACTTTTGTGATTCTTCTAGCTTCATGTGAACGCAGTGAATATGATAGAACTGTCACATCGGAAATGGCTAAAAATTTAGAGCTGAATGAACTTAAATTTGGTTTAAAATTCAAAGATACTAAAGATGAATTCTTTACAAAGTGCAAGGAATTAAATCAACAAAAGCTAGTAACTCACGGTGGAAACAATATGAATGTTCAGCACATCTTAAATGATACCGCAAAAACTCCAATACGCTATTTATTTTATGGCACTTTTGACGATAATCGAGTTATGAACGGATTAAAAATGACTTTTTCATATTTAGGTTGGGCACCTTGGAATGAACATTTATATAACAAAGAATTACTTGAAGTAGTTATGGATACTTTACAATTATGGTATCCTGGTAATGAGTTTAAAGTCTTAGAAAATGAAAAATTGGAATACCCGATTTATTATAAAGTTGATGGTAATCGACAAATCTTATTACATCTTGAAGGAACACGTGATGTAGTTGGTTTAATTCAAGATCTCAATCAAAAACAATTGTAATGATGAAATTATACAACTCCATTAAAATTATAGTAGCGGTTCTTCTTCTAAACTCCTGTACTTCTTCTGAAGAAACTTTATTTAGTTTAAAAAACAACAAAGAGATCGGTATCGATTTCTCAAATGATCTTGAATTTTCAAATGAATTTAATGTCTATACCTATCGTAATTTTTACAATGGAGGTGGGGTAGCCATTGGGGACATCAATAATGATGGTCTTTCCGACATCTATATGACTGGGAATCAAAAGAAAAATGAACTTTACCTCAATAGAGGTAATTGGAATTTTGAAAAAATTACAGAAACAGCAGGAGTTGGGGGATCTAAAGCTTGGTCAACAGGTGTAACCATGGTTGATATTAATGCCGATGGATTGTTAGACATCTATGTTTGTAATTCTGGAGATGTTCAAGGAGATAACAAACAAAATGAACTATATATCAACAATGGAGATCTGACCTTTACAGAAAAGGCCGAGGCTTATGGCCTTGCTGACAAGGGTTATTCAACACATGCCTCCTTTTTTGATTATGACAAGGACGGCGACTTGGATGTGTACCTTTTAAATAACTCCTACCAATCTATAGGAAGTTTTGATCTAAGAAGAAATGAACGTCCTATTCGAGATGAACTTGGCGGTGACAAACTACTTAGAAATGATGGGGGACACTTTACCAATGTTAGTGAACAAGCAGGAATTTATGGATCGATTATTGGATTTGGATTAGGAGTGACTGTTGGTGACATCAATAATGATGGATGGGAAGACCTCTATATCTCTAATGATTTTTTTGAAAGAGATTACTTGTACATCAATAATCAGGATGGAACTTTTAGAGAAACACTCACTGAATCTATAAATTCAATCAGTGGAGCTTCCATGGGAGCGGATATGGCCGACATCAACAATGATCAACAACCTGATATCTTTATCACTGAAATGCTTCCTTCTGATTATGAGCGCTTAAAATCAGTGACCACCTTTGAGGATTGGGATAAATATTCGTATAACGTAAGTAATGGATACTATCATCAATTCACCAGGAATATGCTTCAGCTCAACAATGGCGACGAAACTTTTAGTGAAGTAGGAAGACTTGCAGGAGTCGAAGCCTCTGATTGGTCTTGGGGAGCCTTGTTTTTTGATATGGACAACGATGGATGGAAAGATCTTTATATCGCAAACGGAATATACAGAGATTTAACTGATCAAGACTATTTACAATATGTATCAAGTGGAGAGGTGATGAATTCAATTGTCAATAAAAAAGAAGTTGATTACAAAAAATTGGTCGAAATTATTCCTTCCAATCCCATTAAAAATCACGCCTATCTTAACAAAGGAGCACTCAAGTTTGAATATGCAGAATCTACAGGATTAACCACTAAAAGCTTTTCTAACGGAGCTGCTTATGGAGATTTAGACAATGATGGAGATTTAGATTTAGTGGTTAACAACGTAAACATGCCAGCCTTTGTTTATGAGAATCATGCTGATTCCCAAACAAAAAACAATTACCTTAATTTTAAATTGATTGGGACTACAAAAAATAGATTTGGAATTGGTGCTAGAATACGTGTCAGCGATAGCTCCAACACCTATACTATTGATCAACAACCAATACGTGGTTTTCAATCAAGTATGGATCTTAGACCCCATATAGGTTTGAGATCACCAGGACCAGTAACTGTAGAAGTGCGATGGCCTGATGGTCGAATAAGCCAACTTAAGAATGTAGCAGTAAATCAAACTCTTGAAATAGCTATTGAAGATACCGAAGAGGGAATTATGGAAAACTCTTCTGAACATAATGTACTATTTAAAAAAACTAGTAACCCACTTCCATACGTTCACAAAGAAAATAAATATATAGACTTCAATAAGAATAGATTACTCCATCATATGATGAGTACTCCGGGTCCTATTATAGCGAATGGAGATTTTAATAACGACGGTTGGGAAGATTTTTATATTCCAGGAGTTAAAGACCAGTCAAGTGAACTTTATTTAGGCACTTCAAATGGATTTGAACCGCATCCTAATTTTAAATTAGAAAATGATAAAGAAAAAGAAACCATAAAAGCTCTAGCAATTGATGTAGATAACGATGGAGATTTAGACTTATATCAAGGAAATGGTGGTGTGGAATTCTCTAGATACTCACAAACATTAGCCGATCAACTGTTTATTAACGATGGTCAGGGAAATTTTAAATTAAGTGCTGATGAATTACCCACAGCTACCAACTATTTTAATACCGGTGCTGTCATTGCCTCTGATATTGATGCTGATGGTGATCTTGATTTATTTGTTGGAGAACGAACCGTTAATGATGCTTATGGCACTCCAGGATCAGGACATCTTTTAATTAACGATGGCTCAGGATCATTTACAGATCAAACCATAAAAAGAGGGGCGGAACTAATTGATTTAGGAATGATTACTGATGCCCTATTTACAGATCTAGACCAAGACGGAGATGATGATCTAATTGTTACAGGCGAATTTATGGGAATCGAGTTCTTTATAAACACAAATGGAAATTTTAGTAAAAGAAGCAATAATCCACTCTCAGAACTAAAAGGCTGGTGGTATACCCTGGAGGCTATAGACCTTAACCATGATGGATTGATGGATTTTGTTGCTGGAAATCACGGGCTCAATTCCAGGTTTAAAGCCTCAGAATCAAATCCTATTCGTTTATATGTAAAAGATTTTGACGCTAATGGAGCTTTGGATCCTATTATGAGCTTTAAAGCGAAAGATGGAAAGTTTTATCCCTTCAACCTAAGACATAATTTGATAGATCAAATGAAAGGACTGAAGAAGAAGTTTCCAAACTATGAAACCTTTAAAAATGCGGATATGAGAACTATGTTTGATAAAGTGACTCTTGAGGAAAGTCTTCAATTAGACGCAGTTTATTTTGAGTCTGCTGCCTTTATCAATCAAGGTGATTTAAATTTTACCGTGAAAGCACTTCCAAAAGAAGCTCAATTTTCGCCTATTTTCGCAATAGAAGCTGGTGATTTTGACAAGGATGGTGATCAAGATCTTCTATTGGGTGGAAACCTCTACAAGGTTAAGCCTGAGGTTGGTCGTTACGATGCAACCTATGGTGTTTATTTAGAAAATGACGGAAAAGGAACTCTTCTAAGTATCCCCCAAGGAAGTGGTTTTCATCAAAATGGTGAGATTCGCTCCATTAAATCAATTAATCATAAAATCGTTGTAGCCCGTAACTCGGATGCATTGGTGATCTACAATTACTAATATGAACAAATACACCCTTATACTATTCTTTACTGTAGTACTAATTGGATGTGAAAGCAACCAATCAAGTCAAGCTCCTATACACTTTAACTCGTTAGATCCAAAAATCACAGGAGTAGATTTTGAAAATACCCTCACTCCTACTGGTGACATGAATATCATTGAATACCTCTATTACTACAATGGTGGCGGGGTTGGAATCATCGATATTAATAATGACGGTCTGGATGATCTATTCTTTACAGGAAATCAGACTCCAGATAAACTTTATCTCAATTTAGGAGGAATGAAATTTAAAGACATCAGCAGCTCTGCTGGCATTGAATCAACCCAAAGTTGGTCGACTGGAGTGACCGTGGCAGATGTGAATAACGATGGATTTCAAGATCTTTTTATTTCAAAAGTTAGTAATTACAAATCGCTAGAAGAAACTCACCATTTACTATACCTTAATAATGGAGATCAAACCTTTAGCGAACAATCAGCTAAGGTAGGTTTAGCTATATCTCGATTCGGAACCCAAGCAAGTTTCTTTGATTATGACAATGATGGAGATTTAGACCTTTACGTACTCAACCACTCTATTCATACCCCTAGAAATTATGGACATGCCAATCAACGATCTAAACAAGATCCTTTTGCTGGAGATCTCCTATTTGAAAACCTTCTAGATGAAGGGCGCCTTGAATTTGTTAATGTCACTGAAAAAGCAGGTATTTATTCAAGTTCTTTAGGGTACGGGTTGGGACTGGCTACCGTAGATTTAAATATGGATGGTTTTATTGATATTTACGTCGGTAATGACTTTCATGAAAATGACTATATCTACCTCAACAATGGGAATAAAACCTTTCGAGAGGTAAGTAATAGCGCTATCAATCACTCCTCAAGATTCACCATGGGATTGGATGCCGCTGATATTGATAATGACGGATTAACAGATGTGTTTAGTTTAGATATGATGCCAAATGATCCTGATATTTTTATGAAATCTGGTGGTGAAGATTCGGACAAAGTAGCTCAAATTAAAGAGTCTTTTGGATACCATCCTCAATTTGCTCGAAATCACTTGCAACTAAACAATGGAAATGAGACCTTCAGAGAAACCGCAATGGTATCTAATCTTCATGCGACAGATTGGAGTTGGTCAGTACTACTTCAAGATTTTGACAACGACGGATTATCAGATATCTTTATTTCTAACGGTATCTATAAACGACCCAACGACTTAGATTTTATCAACTATGAATCCGATGTTGATCTTACTAAATTCTCAGAAAAAGATCAAGATGAATTAGAACTTGAATTTATTAAAGTAATGCCAAGTATTCGAATTCCTAATGTTGTTTTTAAAAATAAGGGGGGGTATCAATTTGACCGTTACACCTTTGAGGCCGGGCTTGACGAATCCTATTCTAATGGAGCTGCTTACAGTGATTTAGATAATGATGGAGATTTAGATTTAATCATTAACAACATCAATGAACCTGCTTCAATTTTAGAGAATACTAATCAAGAAAACAATTACTTACGTGTTCAATTTGATCCTCAATTGAACTCAATGGGTGCTAAGGTATATGCCTATAAAGGTGCTAAAACATGGTATCGAGAAGTAACCGCTACTAGAGGTTTTGAATCTGCTTCTACACAGAAAATACATTTTGGATTGGGAACTGTCCAAGAATTGGATTCCCTTAAAGTTGTCTGGTTGGATCAAAAAACGACTACACTAAATAATATTTCAGTTAATCAGGACCTAGTGATTGATCGTAAGATGGATACTGCATTCCGTTCTAAGAACTTCGATCCGACTAATTTTATCATAGAACCATTTGATTTTATTCATAAAGAAAATAGTTTTAATGATTATGACAAAGAACCTTTAATGCCGGAACGACTTTCCATTGAAGGTCCGGCTTTAGAGCGTGCTGATTTTGATGGAGATGGATTAGATGACCTATTTATTGGTGGAGGAAAATATCAGGCGTCTAGACTTTTTATTCAACAACCAAATGGAAGTTACAAGGCAAAGAAGTTGAAAATTTTTGAGCTCGATGCTATTCATGAAGATGAAGATGCAGAAGCATTTGATTTTGACAACGATGGAGATTTAGACCTTTATGTACTTTCTGGAGGAAATGAATACGTAGAAGGAGTGTTACATACTACCGACCGCATGTATATTAATAATGGGAAGGGTGAATTTATGAAATTTCCAGCAGCATTACCCGCTTATAATGGTGGAACAATAGCTGCAGGAGATTACGACGGAGATGGCTTTGAAGACCTGTTTTTAGGATCAAGATCTGTTCCTGGAGGATATGGTTTATCCCCCTTTAGTTTCATTCTAAAAAATACTCAAAAAGGAAGTTTTGAAAAAACTGCACAAGCTCGATTAGGGATGATAACTGATAGTCAGTGGGCCGATTTAAACAACGATGGTCTATTGGATTTGGTTTATGTGGGAGATTGGATGCCCGTTAGTGTATTAATCAATATTGGAGATGGTAAATTTGATAATCAAACAGAAGAATTTGGGCTTTCCAATACCCAAGGAATGTGGAATTGTGTTAAGGTAGCTGATGTTGATCAAAATGGAACGTTAGATATCATTGCTGGAAATGCTGGACTGAACCTAAAGTGGAAGGCTTCAGAAGAGCATCCTATCCAATTGTATTTAGATGATTATGATGAAAATACCTTTTTAGATCCTATCATATTTTATGATTTCTTTGGTGAAGATGTACCTTTTGCTTCCAAAGACAAATTGATTTCTCAAATTCCAGCGCTAAAAAAATACTTTGTTCGTTATCATGATTTTGTAAAAGCAAAAGATATACATACCCTCACAGGAAAGGATACAATTCTACAAACTAAAGTCATCAAAGAGTTGCGATCAATGATATTCCTTAATGAAAATAACACCTCTTTTACAGCTATTCCACTCCCAATAGAGGCGCAACTCTCGAGTATTGAAGATATGTATTACGATAAAGATGAGCTTTACTATGTAGGGAATTACAGTGGATATGTAACTGAACTTGGACCTTCTAAATCTAACACTGGCGGTGTTTTAAGTAAGTTTAAAAATGGTAACTTTACCCAGAATACCTCTTTGGGATTAGCTCCTGATCTAGAAGGAAGAAAAATTGATAAGATATCGGAAGATACCTTTATTGTTTTAACCAATAACGATCAAGCATATACCATTACTAAAAAGAACTAAAATGAAAATCAAAGCCTTACTAAGCTCACTAACCCTAATCGCCGTTGTCTTTTTAAGTAGCTGTGAAGAAAAAACAGCCTACAAAGATCATTTAGCTGATGCGGCACTCTTTAGAGAAGTAGAACAAAAATTATCCGATGTTATTGTCTATGATATATTTTCTCCCCCCATTGCATCAAGAGTTCACGTATATCCATCGATTGCAGCTTATGCTATTATGCAACAAGCACATCCTGAAAAATATAAATCTCTTCAAGGGCAACTAACGGACTATACCGATATTCCAGCGCTTAATGATCGTAAAGTCATTCCAAATTTAGCGGCAGTTCATGCCTTTTTAACTGTTGGAAAGGCATTAATTTTTTCTGAAGAAAAAATAGATGATTATCAAAATGAACTCTATAAACAACTCGATGAAGAGGGGTTATCAAGTTTAGAGTTCAAGGCGTCTATTAAGTATGGTGAAGCTGTAGCAGCTCATATTTTAAAATGGGCAGATAGTGATTTCTACAAACAAACAAGAACCTTTCCTAAGTATACCATTCAAGAAGAAGACCGCTATTGGAAACCTACTCCACCAGATTATATGGAAGGAATTGAACCACATTGGAATAAAATACGTCCAATGGTACTCAAAGCGGCTAATCAATTTCCTCCTGCTGATCCTTATCCTGTTTCAATGGACAAGAACTCTCCATTTTATAAAGAATTGATTGAAGTCTATGAGACTGGAAATAAAATAGCCCAAAACGAAGAAAGTGAAGAATCAGTGATTGCTAGTTTCTGGGATTGTAACCCCTATGTCTCGCATCATAAAGGACATGCTATGTTTGCTACTAAAAAAATTACTCCTGGTGGGCACTGGATTGGTATTGTTAAAATTGCATCTGAACAAAAAAATGATTCATTTGATCATACTGTTAATGCGTATATGATGACCTCAGTAGCATTATTTGATGCGTTTATTTCTTGTTGGGATACCAAATGGAACACCTTAATTGTTCGTCCTGAAACATTGATCAATCAATATATCGATGAAGAATGGCTTCCTCATTTACAAACACCCCCATTTCCAGAATATACCTCGGGGCACTCTGTAATTTCAAGAGCTGCTGCCATGGCACTTACTGCAGTTTATGGAGATGATTTTAAATTCGTAGATACGACAGAGCGTATATATGGATTAGGAGATCGTTCCTTTAACTCTTTTATTGAAGCTTCTGACGAAGCGGCTATGTCAAGGCTTTACGGTGGTATTCATTATAGAAGGGCTTGTGAAGAAGGAGTAAAACAAGGAGAAGCCGTAGGTGCTTATATCGTAAAAAACTTAACTACCCTTAAATAGAAAATAATTAGCTATTTTAGTAATCATCAAACAAACTATACTTAAATGATTGGAATATTATCTTTCGTGGGATTTACCTTAGCCGTAGCGGTGATCTCATATTTAGCCACAAGAACTACAAATGAGCAATCATCAGATGGTTACTTCTTAGGCGGTAGGTCTCTAACAGCAGGGGTCATTGCAGGATCGTTGTTATTAACAAACCTATCTACTGAACAAATAGTTGGTCTAAATGGATCTGCTTATGATAGTGGATTATCAGTTATGGCATGGGAAACATTAGCCGCAATAACAATGGTAGTTACTGCCATATTTTTATTGCCTCGGTACTTAAAAGGAGGATTAACCACCGTACCTCAATTTTTAGCTACTCGATTTGATGTTCAAACAAAATCGATTACTTCAGCACTTTTCTTAACAGGCTATGTTGTTGTTTTACTTCCTGTTATTTTATATTCCGGATCAGTAGCAATAAGTGGGATGTTTAATATTCCTGAGCTTTTAGGGGTTTCACACACCACCTCAATCTGGATATGTGTATGGGGTATTGGTATAATTGGTTCTATTTATGCTGTTTTTGGAGGTCTTAAGGCTGTTGCAGTTTCAGATTCAATCAATGCTATTGGGCTTTTGATTGGAGGATTGCTGATACCAATATTTGGTTTATTACTCATAGGTGATGGAAGTATCTCGGATGGATTCACTGAACTAATAAGTTCTAATCCTGAAAAGTTTAAATCAATGGGAAGTGAAACAGATCCTGTTCCATTTCATACCCTATTTACAGGAATGATGCTTATTCAATTATTTTACTGGGGAACCAATCAACAGATCATTCAAAGAGCCTTAGCGGCTAAAAATCTTGTTGAAGGACAAAAAGGATTGCTTCTTGCTGCCTTTATTAAAATTTTAGGGCCCATTATCGTTGTTTTACCTGGATTAATTGCCTATCATGTTTTTGAAGGTGGATTAGATGTAGCCGATCAAGCTTATCCGAAATTAGTTGCAGAAGTACTTCCAAAAGGATTGATTGGTTTTTTTGCTGCTGTACTTTTTGGAGCCATTCTTAGCTCTTTTAATTCCGTTCTGAATTCTTCGGTTACCCTATTTGGTATTGATATTTACAAGCAACACATCAATAAAAATGCCGATGATAAGACCATCGTTAAAAATGGGAAGACCTTCGGTATCGTTTTAGCGATTGCTTCAATGTTTATTGCTCCATTAATCGCTAATGCAGGAAACTTATTTGATTACCTTCAAGAAGTCAATGGAATATATTCCATTCCAATTTTAACGATCATTCTAGTGGGATACACTACCAAAAGGGTTCCTGCTATTGCTGCCAAAATTGGATTGATTACAGGATCAATTTTATACATCATTAGTCAATTTATTCTTCAGCCAAGATTTGAGAATTACCCGCATTATATTGATGTTATGGCTATTTTATTTGTATTAAATGTGATCATAATGTTAGTTATTGGAAAAATTTGGCCAAGAGAAACTGATTATGTTCAAGAATATACCAAGCAAGTGGATATCACTCCATATTCCAAAGTTAAACAAGTCGGTTTAGGTATTTGTGTCGTCGTTATTTTCATTTACTGGTACTTTGCTTAACATACTTTAACAAGAACTTAAATCTATTGGGCTGTAAGATTTTATATCTTTACAGCCCATTTTAATTGAAATGATACGATTTATTTTCTTGCTGATAACTTTAATGGCATGCTCCGTTTCCTTTGGTCAAGAGGATATGGGTAAGCCTATTCCAATTAATGGAGGTTATGGAACTAATAGTGGCATGCCAAAAATAAGCCCGCTTACTCAAGACAAAAAAAATTCACTTGAATACAAAAAAGAATTTAGTCTAGAGACCACTTCTAAAAAACGAAAAATTAATATGCTTCCCAATAGCACGTTAGTTCCAGCAGGAGCTTATTGGGATTTCGATCCTAAAGTAGGCCCTCGTGAAAATGAAGTTGATAAGGAGCTCTTTGGCGATATGTACTTGGGGAATGTAAAAGTATATGATAAATTTATAGGAGTGGTCTGTAGAGACCATCAAATTGTCGATGGAGATCGAGTTAAAATCTTCCATAATGGAGAAGTAGTCTCCGAAAACTTCTACCTTTCAGGAGCTTATAAAGGGCTCAACATTGATTTAGTTAAAGGATATAACACCATTGAGTTCGTTGCACTCAACCAAGGAAGTTCTGGTCCAAACACGGCACAACTTGGAGTTTATGATGCCAAAGGTAATCTTCTTAAAGAGGGGGTCTGGAATTTGTCTACTGGATCAAAAGGAACCCTGGTTGTTATCCGAGAATAAGACACTACAGTTCTTATAGTATAGCTTTAAATTAACTTCATTACACAGATGTCTTTACAGTGCTACTTCGATTAAATAAATGGTAAGCTAACAGATTAATGATCCATTCTGAAAATAAAAAATCACTAATTTAAACCGCTATGACACTCTTGATTTGAGGTACATATTTCTTAATGGTCATCTCTACTCCTGACCTCAGGGTCATTTGATTAACGGTACAGTCCGTACAAGCCCCTTTAAAGGATACTTTTACATGTAAGTCATCCTCAATAGCTATAAGATCAATATCTCCCCCATCCGACTGTAAAAAGGGTCTGATCTCTTCTAAAGCTTTTTCAACATTTAACGTTATCTCTTCTGAACTCATCCTATTATTTTGAGGTAGAACAACCAGCCATTGTAGTGATCTTGATTGCTTCAGTTGCTGGAAGCTCTTCATTTCTTTTTACTAATTCACTCACCATATTTTGAGTTAACTGATCAAATGCCGTTGATAGAATTTCGTTCTCTTGAAGCGCTGCAGGTCTACCGACATCTCCAGCTTCTCGAATCGATTGAATCAACGGTAATTCTCCTAAGAACGGTACTTCTAGTTGTTCACTTAAGTTTCTAGCACCCGCTTTCCCAAAGATATAATATTTATTGTTAGGTAGTTCTTCTGGAGTAAAGAAGGCCATATTTTCAATGATTCCCAAAACTGGGACTTGAATAGATTCTTGTCTAAACATCGCTATTCCTTTACGAGCATCAGCGAGAGCAACTTCTTGAGGAGTACTTACCACAACAGCTCCAGTAATTGGTAGTGATTGCATGATACTTAAATGAATATCACCGGTACCTGGAGGAAGATCGATCAATAAAAAGTCTAATTCCCCCCAATGGGCATCAAAAATTAATTGGTTCAATGCCTTAGATGCCATTGCTCCCCTCCAAATTACCGCTTGATTAGGGGCGGTAAAAAACCCAAGTGATAGTAATTTAATTCCATAAACTTCAGCAGGCACCATCTTTGACTTACCTTCAATAGTTGCTGCTAGCGGTTTATGACCCACACAATCAAACATCGTAGGCATAGAGGGCCCATAAAGATCAGCATCTAATATTCCCACTTTAAATCCTTTTTGTTGAAGACTAACAGCCAGATTTGCGGTAACTGTAGATTTTCCGACTCCACCTTTTCCAGAAGCCACCGCAACAATGTTTTGGATTCCTGGTATTGGTTGTCCCTTGATTAAATTAACCTTAGGCTTAGCAGCCATTTCACTTACTTTGACATTAACCTGAACCTTAGCTTTTTGGTACACCTGGTCATGAATCACTTTCATGATTTCAACTTCAGTTTTCTTTTTAGCTTGAAGACTTGGATTATCTATTGTTACATCCACCACTACTTCATCATTAAATATCACCACATTGGTAACCGATTCACTTTCGATAAGATTCATTCCAGCACCGGGTGCTGATATCGTTTCAAGAGCCTTGAGAATGTCTTTTTTATTAAGGGTCATTTTATGGATGTTTAATTCAAATAATTAAGGGTATAAAGATACTGCAACAAGATCAATTTAAGAAGTTATAACTCTAAATTCGGATCCCAAAAATAGGTTTCAAAATCTTGAACTTGATGCTCTTTTATAACGACCCCTTCATGCTCTAGTAATTGTTGCATTAGATCAGTCCCTTCAAAGTGATGTTTACCACTTAATAACCCTAATCGATTAACTACTCGATGTGCTGGGACTTCTTCCATGCCATGAGAAGCATTCATCGCCCAACCCACGATTCGAGCAGAGGACTTACTCCCTAAATACTGAGCAATAGCCCCATAGGAAGTAACTCTCCCATATGGAATCTTCCTACAAACCTCATATACACGTTGAAAGAAACCTTCATTGTCCTTTGTCATAAGCTAAGATCGATAGTAAAGTCTTATTAACGTAATGATAACTAAAATGATCATCAACGCAGACAGCATATAATTGAGTCGTTTACTAAAACGATTTTTTTCGATTTTAAAATTT
>Ga0255775_1001336_pt1 | contig 23023 bp, 20 predicted proteins | sample 011ome_26_FD_179973 | JGI IMG/M metagenome (GOLD analysis project Ga0255775, IMG submission 179973) | Coastal salt marsh microbial communities from the Groves Creek Marsh, Skidaway Island, Georgia - 011511BT metaG (version 2) | ecosystem: Environmental > Aquatic > Marine > Intertidal zone > Salt...
TAATATTTTTTTTTGTTCAATATGAAATTTTGTTTATTTCTTATAAGAATTCATTCTTGAATTGTGACAATTGTATTACTTCTTGTATAGGTTTATCTTCTCTTAATCTTTTAATGCGTGGAAATCTTAGTGCAACACCTGATTTATGACGCTTACTTTCATTTACTGCATCAAATGCTATTTCTATAACAAATTTTTTTTCAACTTCTCTAACAGGTCCAAATTTTTTTATAGTGTTATTGCGAACAAATTTATCTAGTTTCTTTAATTCTTCGTCAGTAAAGCCAAAGTAAGCTTTCCCAATTGGAGTAATTAGATTTTTGTCCCATAAACCAAATGTAAAATCTGAGTAATAAGAACTTCTTTTTCCATGACCACGAATTGCATACATTAAGATGGCGTCAACAGTTTTAGGCTCTTTTTTCCACTTAAACCAATGACCTTTGGGTCGTCCTGAAAGATAAGGGCTGTCAATTCTTTTGATCATTAAACCTTCATGTTGATCATCAATGATTTTGTTTTTTTTAATTTCCCGTAATTTATTCCAATCTTTGAATTCTATAATTTCAGATAAATCAAAAAAATTGTTTCTATTTTCTTTATACCACTTCTCTAATACCGAACGCCGATAAATCCATGCACTATCTCTAAGATCATTAGAATCAAGAAATAAAACATCGTATAGCTTTATAAAAGCAGGGAAATCTTTTAGATGTTGTAAGCTTACATTTTTTCTATTAAGTCTTTGTTGCAGAGAATTAAAAGTCATCGGTATATGATTTTTCCCGACCAGCAATTCACCATCAAGTATTATCATGTTTTCTTGATCAATTCTTATTTCTGGAAAAGAATTAGTAATGTCATCACCCGTTCTTGAAAAAATTTTGACCATATTTTTACTAATTATAATCTGAACTCTAATACCATCCCATTTCCATTCAGCTACAAAGTGTTCTGGATTTAATTTTTCAAAATCTGCTAAATTTATTGGATTTGCAAGCATCATAGGATTAAAAGTGTTTTTTAAGTCAATTTTTGGAATAGGTCCCTTGTTACAAAGCCAATTGAATAAGTTAGTGTAGGGAGGGGCAACTCCGTGCCAAATTTTTTCAATATCATCTAAATTTTTATGACTAAATTTAGCTAGAGCAGTTTTTGTTAATCTTGAAGAAACACCTATCCTCAACCCACCGCTAATTAATTTAATTATTGCCCATCTTTCTGTTTCATTTGCAATAGAGAGTAAATTTTCAATAGTTTCATCTAAATCAGTTTTGATTAAATTTTTTAACTTATGAGTTAACTCCGAGATATTATCTAGCTCTCCTTTTTTCTCATATGGCCAAATAAGTGAAATCGTTTCAGCAAGATCTCCAACATACTCATATGAAAGTGCAAATAGTTCAGGATCAATCTTTTTACATACAATTTCTTTTATTTTGGAAATAGAAATATTTCTTAATTCTAAGTTGCCTGTAAGAATAGCCAAGGCAAAGCCTCTATCAGGATCAGGTGTGTTTTGAAAATAGTCAGATAATATATCTATTTTTCTATTTCTAGATGGTGTTAATAGTAGTTTGTTAATGAGTTCACTGAATTTTTTCATAATTCATTCTCATCATCTCTTCCAGATAAGGATAAAGCTAAAGCTTGGATTTTATTTTGATTGCACCAATGCACAATTGCATCCTCTCTACCATGTGTGACATACACATTTTCTGCCTCTGTATACTTTATGTAATCAGTTAATTCATTCCAATCAGCGTGATCGGAAATAATAAGAGGTAATTCTACTAAACTTTGCTTTGCTCTCTGTTTTATTGACATCCAGCCTGAGGCTTGGCTAATTATTGGATCATCGAACTTTCTTGCCCAAACATTTTTGATAGCAGATGGAGGAGCTAATATTATACTCCCATTAAAATTTTTCTTATGAGTTAGGTTTATTTTTGAGATTTTACCTAAAAAAATATGATTTTTTTGGTAATAATTACATAATTTATCTAAAGATCCGTGAATAAATATCTCTTTGTCATAACCTTGTTGTCTCAATAAACTTAAAATTCTTTGAGCTTTGCCTAACGCATAAACTCCGATTATATGAGGTCTTTCAGGAAACAACTCAAGTGATCTTAAAAGTTTTTCAATTTCTAAACTTTCTTTTGGGTGTTGGAAAACGGGAAGGCCAAATGTGGCCTCAGTTACTAGTGTGTTACATTTAACCGGTTCAAATTGTTTGCAGGTTTTATCTTTTGAGGTTTTATAATCACCTGTAAAATTTATTTTTTCTCCCTTTAATTCTGCTAAGACCTGAACGCTTCCCAAAATATGTCCTGCTGGGAAAAATGTTATAGATACTTCGTCAATTTTTAGCTTTTCATTTAATTGAAGTTCTTGAAAATTTTCGGCACAATTTTCACCATACCTTATTTTCATAATTTCAATTGTTTCCTTAGTTGCCAAAACGTTTTTATGCCCTGGTTTTGCATGATCAGCGTGTCCATGGGTTATTATTGCATTTTCAACTGGCTTAAAAGGATCGATATGTGTATTTATTGGAATTATATGCAAATTTTTATCAATCCATTTCATATTTATATTATATTAAAATGCTAGATAATTTAAAGCTCGAACCTATAAATAACTGGTTAAAAAAAAATAATTGGTTTTTTTATGATCACCAACTTGAAACTGTCAAAAAAACTCTACAAAGTTATGACGTTCTCCTTGTTGCCCCTACTGGTGGGGGTAAGACATTAGCAGGCTTCCTACCTTCCTTGGAAGATTTGATAAATAACAAATATCCTCAAAATAAATTACATACACTTTATATTTCACCACTTAAAGCACTAACAGTCGACGTGCATAGAAATCTTACTGCTCCTATAGAGGATCAACAACTTGATATTAAAGTTGAAACGAGGACAGGTGATACTTCAAGTTATAAAAAGGTGAGGCAAAAACAAGTTCCACCTCATATGTTAATGACTACTCCAGAGTCTTTAGCATTACTTCTAGCTTCCCCAGATGCAAACGACTATTTTAAATTTATCAAGTTTTTAATAATTGACGAAATTCATAGTCTTGTGAATTCTAAAAGAGGGGATTTATTGTCGTTAAACCTCTCAAGACTAGAAACTATTGCTCCTAAGTGTCGAAGAATAGGCCTGTCGGCAACTGTTAAAAACAAAAGTTCTGTATTAAGTTTTTTATCTCAAAAAAACAAAGCCACAATAATCAATGTAAAAGAAAACACTTCTCCTTCTATTGAAATTTTAGAAACAGAAAATAGGGTTCCTTGGTCAGGACATATGGCCAGCTATGCAATAAAAGATATTTATAAAAAAATAAAAAAATCATCGATGTGCATTGTGTTTGTTAATACAAGGGCTCAAGCCGAGTTAGTTTTTAATAAACTATGGCACGAAAATGAAAAAAATTTAAAAATAGCCATTCATCATGGAAGTTTAGAAAAAGAAATGCGAAGAAAAGTTGAGAGAATGATGTCTCTAGGTCAATTAGACTGTGTGGTGGCAACGAGCTCACTCGACTTAGGTATTGATTGGGGAAATGTTGATTTAGTTATCCAGATTGGTTCGCCTAAAGGTATTGCTAGATTTTTACAACGCATTGGAAGAAGTAATCATAGATTTAATGAACCTTCTAGAGCTTTATTAGTTCCGTCCAATAGGTTTGAGTATTTAGAGTGCATATCAGCCATATCCTCAATTAGAGATAGTATATTAGATGAAGAGAATGATAAAGAGGGAAGTCTTGATGTTTTGGCACAACATATCTTAGGAGTTGCTTGTAGTGAGCCTTTTAATGTTGATAAGCTATTTTCAGAAGTAAAAAAATCTTGGCCATATAGAAATCTTCAAATGGAAAAGTTTCTTCAGGTCTTAGAGTTTGTAAAGAATGGAGGTTATGCTCTTAAAAATTATGACCAATATTCTAAAATAGGTCTTAATAAAGACAATCTTTATACGATTAAAAACAAAAATGTAAGAAACAAATATAGATTAAATGTAGGGACTATAGTTGAATCTTATATGTTAAAAGTTAAGTTAGGTAATAGAACATTAGGACAAGTGGAAGAATGGTTTATAGAAGGTTTAAATGAAGGTGATACTTTTTTATTTAGTGGTAGGGTACTTGAATATCAATATTTAGTTAATAATAATGTTATAGTTAGAACGACTAAAGATCATCAGCCTAAAATCCCTTCATATGCGGGTGGAAGATTGCCTTTAAGCTCCGAGCTTTCATTTCAAGTACGTTCATTATTGAGTAAAGAAGAAAATTGGAAGAATTTTCCATCTCAAATAAGTGAATGGTTGAGATTGCAGCTCAAGTTTTCAAGTATACCCAACCCTGAAGGTCTTTTGGTAGAAACCTTTCCTAGAAATATTAATAATAAGCAAAGATATTTTTTAATTTGTTATTCCTTTGAGGGAAGAAATACAAACCAAACATTAGGATTTTTATTATCTAAAAGAATGCAAAGAATGGGTTACAAGCCTATAGGATTTGTTGCCACTGAATATGCATTAGCTATTTGGTCAATGAAAATTGTTGAAGATATAAACGCTATTTTGAATGATGACATTATGCTAGATGATTTATATGAATGGTTAGAAGAAACACCACTTTTGAAGAAAAATTTCAGAGATGCAGCAATAATTTCAGGTTTGATTGAAAGAATAATTCCTGGCCAAAAAAAAACTGGGAAGCAGGTAATGTTCAATTCAGATCTAATTTTTGATGTTCTAAAAAAACATGAGCCTAACCACTTGCTATTACAAGTGGCTAGAGATGATTCCTACAGAGGTTTAATTGATTTAGACAGGTTAAGTAAATTTTTAAAAAGAATAGAGAAAAATATTTTTCATAAAAAACTTAATCAAATCTCACCTCTTGCTATACCATTAGTTTTAGAAATAAACAGGCAATCCATAGAAAAATCAGAAGTAAATGACTATTTCCTTCAAGAATTAGAAGAGGAAATGACTAAGGAAGTGGGTTTGAATTGAAGACTTTTGAATTTAAGGGTCATGAATTTTCTATTAGTCTAGATGGAATCCTTTTCTGGTTAGATAAAAAAATTGCCATTATATCTGATTTACATCTAGAGAAAGGTTCTAGCTTTGCTTCTGGAGGGCAATTAGTGCCCCCATATGACAGTTTAGAGACACTTAATAAATTATTAGAGAGCTTAGAAAAAAATCAAGTTAAAGAATTGATTTTACTTGGTGATACTTTTCATGATGATCAAGCAATAGAAAGAATGTCTAGTGATGTAATTGCTTTACTTAAAAGTATAATAGACAAATATAAAGTTATTTTTATAAGAGGCAATCATGACAATAAATTGAGAATGGATGGCATGATATTCTACGAACAATACATGCTTGATGGTATTCATTTTATTCATGAAGCTTCAAAAAAAAATTTTTACCAGATCACAGGACATTTTCATCCAGTAGCTTCACTAAAAGTAAACTCAAAAAAAATAATAACTAAGTGTTTAATTCACTCAGATAATTTGATGATACTGCCTTCTTATGGACATTATACAGGGGGGTTAAATATAACTAAATCTCCTCTTAAAGAATTTATAAATATAAACTCAATTATTTATCTTTTATCTAAGAAATCAGTTTACAAACTTCCGTTCAAAAAGATGAAAAATTTTTTATAAAATCTAAATGGTATACTTTTTGCTTCTTTAATATCTAACATTTAATGGAGTTTAATATGTATGGTATTAAAATTTGGTTATCTGAAGACAGCAAAGATTGGTATTTAATGAGAGACATGGATGATGGTATTGTTCATGTTTGGGATAAAAAGGAAGATGTTATAAAAGTACAAAAAAACCTTAAATGTAAAAAGTCTGTAATTACCAAAATCATGTCTAAAGCAATACTAGATAGAGCTAATTATAAACGTAAAGAATTGGAACATTTAAAATATTTTCTAAAATAATAATTGGTTAAAATATGATTTTCAGTTAAATTTTAAAAATTGAATTTGGATATATAATCTATTGCATTTTTTAAAGAAAAATATTTTTGGCATTGTAATTGTCAGTTTCATTGTTTTGACATCAATTTACTTAAGTAAAGTTTTAGCAGTTAATAATGTCCTTCTTTCTTCTGCTTTTTTATGTGTTTTTATTGGGTTATTGGTAGGCAATATTTTTTCTTTCAAAGAAAAAATAGATCCATTTATTGACTTTAGTTTAAAAAAATTATTACGAATAGGAATAGCCTTATTAGGTTTAAGCTTAAGCTTGAATGAACTTCTAAGTTATGGTTCAACAGCTATTATTTTGGTAGTAATTAATATAATTATTGCATTTCTAATCATTATTTTTCTTTGTAAATTATTTAAAATTCCTCGAAAATTGGGATATTTGATTACAATGGGTACTTGTATATGTGGTGTGACCGCAGTAATAGCTACTTCCTCAATAATAAAATCAGATAAGACAGAAACAAGTTATGCTGTAGGCATTGTTACATTGTTTGGAATCATTGCTGTTTTTTTGTACCCGTATTTAGCTAATCATTTTTTTCATTCATCATCAGATTTAGCGGGTATTTTTCTTGGTACAGCAATTCATGATACTGCTCAAGTAAGTGCTGCTGGAGTGATATATTCAGAATTATTTAGTAGTGAAGAAGCCCTAAACTCTGCAATGACAACTAAGCTTCTTAGGAATTCATTCCTGGTTGTTCTTATTCCTTTAATAGCATATCTTTATACAAAAGATGAAAATATAAATGTAAAAAAGTCAATTAAGAATTTTTTCCCTTTTTTTGTTTTAGCTTTTATAATTTTGGCTCTTGTTAGAACTATGGGAGATTTTGTTTTTGATGGCACCAATGAAGTTTTTTATTGGGAAGAGTTTATAGTTCAGTCAAAAAAACTTTCAATTTATTTAATTTTATTTGCAATGGTAGCTCTTGGATTACAAACTAATATTAAAAGTATCTTCAATTTAGGGATAAAACCTCTTCTTATAGGGTTTGCGGCATCTGCTTCTGTTGGTGTTTTGAGTGTTCTATATTTACTTTTTCTTGTTCCTCAGATGGTAAACTGATTAATAAGAAATTAATTTTAACCTTTTAATTAAAAAAGTTACCATAATTGGTACAATCAAAGTTAACAAACACACAATAATTAGTAATGTTCCTAGTTCTGAGTAATCAGCTGGTATTTTAACCTCTCCAAGATTTGTTTTAACTTCTCTGGTGATAACATAAATTTGATTTAAGTATTTAGTTCCTAAATTACTTGCAGACAAAGCCAAGTTAGTAAAACTAGCTAATACCGCAAAGAATGTGGCTTTTAAATGATTTGGGGCAGACTGTGCTATCCATGCAAGTATAGGAATCATAGAAACTTGTCCTAAAGGACTTTCAAGTGCTGTATTAAAAATTGCAATAAATCGAGCATCAATTATTCCATTTGTAATTTTTGAGGTGAATTCATGGAAACCGTAAAACATCGCAATAGAGGGTAATATAAAAAATGAGCCTGCTATTGAAAGTATAATTATTAGCTTTTTCATAGAAGATTTCTCCATTAGAGGTCTTAAAACAAAAATACCAACAATAGTAAGAAAAGAAGCAATTAACCCAAGTAAAGATAGAAATTCTTGGTCGAATTTTAAAACATCAATTTCAAACCATGTTCCTCCTTGACCTACACCAGGCATCGCTCTAAAGGCAAATATAATGATTGCTGTACCTATCAGCATTTTTTTTGCTTTTAAATCTAATTCATTTGATAACTTGAAAAGTAAAAATAATATTATTGCAAAAGAGCCAATAAATACTATTTCTTGAGAGAAACCTATGTTTGAAGTTCCAATAGTTAATGTAAAAATAACAAAGATTATTGAACCAACTATTATTAAAAAATTTGGATTAGTTGCCACAGGAACATTAAAAATCATTTGAGAAGCCTTTTTAGCTCCAACTCCCTTGGCAAGAAGTAATTTATATTTATTTTGTTGTAATAAATACGCTAAAAAAATACCGGAAATAGATATAACTGGAACAATTAAAGAAAATAAATAAATATTACCATATGCCTTAACTTTTTCTATTTCTGTCATTTCTGAAGAATCTGCAAATACAATAAGGTTTATAAGAGAAACTAGCAATGTTCCGAAAATGATTGAAACTCTCCCAAGAAGTTGCATGGAAACATTCATGGATTTTAGGTTATTAAATTCTATTTCATTACCATTATCATCTATTTTAGGAACAGCTTCAACTGTCATAGCGTCCGCAACAACATCCTGTAAAACATAGCCAATAGGGGCTAACAAGGTCGCAATCACAAACCAACTTTCAGGATTCAAAATACTTATCATGATTAGTTTATGTTGAATTAACCCGTACATAATCAAGCTACTTGAGGCCATAACGATAGCACCAAGTAACACAAGATAAGATTTAAATTTCCATAAAATATCAACTAAATGTCCTAGTGGCATTTTTAAAACCCAGGGAAGACCAGCCCAGAAACCTAATCCTGCTAAAAAAACTGCTGATAAATCTAGATATTCTTTTACAAAAAAGACGCCAACAATATTTGTAATACCAGAAAATCCAGCAGCCAAATAAATCATTAATGGAGGTATAAAAGAAAATTTAAAATTACCAAAAATCTTATAAAAAATATTCATTCTATTTTGTTTTAAAAATTAGTTATTGTTAGGCTGATCTTATAAAAAATCACGCTCAACATATGTTTTTAGCAATTATTTTGATTTTTTTTTATTTAGTTCTTCTTGAAGCTGTGACATTTGCTTTTTCAGAATCTCAATCTCTTCTTTATCACTCAAAGCTGATTTTTCTTTTTCATTAGCTTTGGCCCAAGGGTTCATAAAATTATTCATAAATTGATACTGTTTCGATTGCCAATCCTTTACAACTTCACTGGTTGTTTCATCAAAAAAAGGATTACCATCCTTTGCATTAAAATGTTTGAGAAATTCATTTTGTTGGTTTTTATAAAATTCAAATGTCTTAGCAACCATTTCGGGCATAATTTTTTGAGTAGTGTTACTATAACTTTTAATTATATCAGTTAACATGTTTTCTGGAAAAACGTTTCCTTCTTTATTCTCAATGTCTGAAATAATTTGAAGGAGATATTGCTTTGTAAGATCTTCTTGAGTTTGTTTATCAATAATTTTAATATTTTTTCCCTCTTTTATAAGAGAGTAAATCTCGTCAAGAGTAACGTATTCACTTGTATTCGTATTATATAATCGACGACTTGAGTAACGGGTGATTAAAATATGATCTTCAGACAAAAAATTACAACCCTATAAATATTTAAGACTAATGAAGGTTTAATAACCTTCATTAGCATATTATAATAAATTATTCTGAAGTTGTCACAACTGTTTTATTAGCTGTTTTTTTTGCAGTTTTAGTCATCTCTTCATTAATTTCTTTGCCTGCAGTCATGTAAAGATCAATTGTGTCTAATTGAGCTTTTTTTGCTATTTCAGCAAGTTCAGCTAAATGCTTGGGTGAAGATTGTGTTTGTTGAGTGATAAAGTCATTAATAACTTTAGAATAGTCACTTGGATTTTTTTGTGTCTTAGTTAAATTTTCTAAAGCATTGAGAGTTTCCTTTGACCATTCTTGGCTTAACTCAGCATTTTTCTTAAATGTGTCTAATGCTATTTTTGATAATTTTGAGTTGAATTCTAGAACACTGTCTACAGAACCTGTTGAAAAGAAAGGATTTTGAGAAGTAAACTTCTCCATATTTTTAGTATATTCTTCAAAAGTAAACATGAAATATCTCCATAATAAGTATTTACATAGTTAATATATGCTGCAATGCAGAAATGTCAATAGAAAAAATGCTGCAAATGCAAATTATTTATTTTTTTTCTTTACATAACTTCCTGGTGCTGGTTCTATTTCGATCATTTCAATAATTTTATTTGAAGTCTTGTCCCCAAGAAACTCTTTTTTCCAGTCATACCATTCGTTCCACCAAGAACCATTTTTATTAGTAGATTGATTAAACCATTCCTCAGCATTATCATATTTTTTGTTGTTAACCCAATACCCATATTTATTGGAATTATCTGGATTGATTATGCCAGCAATATGTCCACTACCAGCTAAAATAAACATTTTTTTTCCTGTAGTTTTACTCAAACCGTTAAAGGAAGATTGCCAAGGAGCTATGTGATCATTAAAGGTTCCAATAGCTGCTATAGGTTGTGTTATTTGATCGAGTTTTATATTTTCACCCGAAATTTCTAGTAGTCCCTTTGCAAATAAGTTGTGTTTATAAAATTTTTCAAGATACTCCAACGCCATTTTACCGGGTAAATTTGTAGGGTCACTATTCCAGTATAACAAATCAAATGGAGGTGGTTTTTTCCCTAACAAATAAGATTTTACTGCGGGTCCATAAATAAGGTCGTTAGATCTTAAAAAGCTGAAAGTTTGAGATAAAAAATCACCATCTAAATAACCTTTTTCCCGAACTTGGTTTTTAATAGTTGTTAAATATTCATCTGAAATGAATATTGATAGATCTCCTGGGTCATCAAAGTCGGTAAGAGTTGTAAAAAAAGAAGCTGATTTGACAAAATTTAGTTTTTTATTGTTCAGGTAACTTAAACCAGTGGCTAGGAGAGTGCCACCAATACAATAACCGATTGTGTTAATCATATTAACGGAGTAAAACGTTTTAGTTTGATTTATTGCATCAAACAATCCATCTTTTAAGTAATCCTCAAAACCTATATGAGAATGACTACTATCTGGGTTAACCCAGGACATTAAAAAAACAGGCACTCCTTTTTTAAGCAAAAATTGTATAAAGCTATTTTCGGGCTTTAAATCAAGTATATAAAATTTATTAATCCAGGGAGGAACGATCAAAATAGGGGTTTCGTGTGTCTCTTGTTGAGTTGGTTTATAATAAATTAATTGATATAGTTTGTTCTGATAAATAACTGATCCTTCAGAATTTGCTATATTATTACCAATTTCAAAAGCCGTCTCGTCAGTAAGCGAAACATTAAGTTCTCCATCATTTTTTTCTAGGTCCTCAACTAAGTTTTCTAGTCCATCTACCAAAGACTTACCTTTAGTATCCATAGCTTCCTTTAGGGCGTCTGGGTTTGTCATAAGAAAATTTGTAGGAGAAAAAAATTCAAGCATTTGTTTTGTAAAGAAAGTGATTTGTCTTTGTTCGTGATGATTAAGGCCGTCAATGCCTGTTATTGTTTCTTGAATAATGTCTGATGAAGTCAAATATTGTTGCTTTATCATTTTGAAATAAGGATTTTCTTCCCATGCCTCACTTTTAAATCGTCTATCACTTTTAATACCAGGAGACGTTTCTTGTTTAAGAAAATATTTTTGTACATCAGACCAAGTTTCTAGAGATGATTTATAATACTTAATTTGATTTTCTATTAATTTTGATGGGTTTGATAGTATTTCTGAAAAATATTTTGCAGCTGCTTTGTAGTAAAGATCTTGGTTTGGGGGTGTTATCTGTTGTTTTTTTGACTTAGTAGCAATAATGTATACTAATCTCTTAGTTAATATATCAACTTTTTCTAAATTATTTTTAAGTTCATCAAAACCAGGAATTTTATCGTTGTTTTCTTCATTAATCAATTTGATTGCCTTTAATTTTTTTTCGACATAATGTTATTTTATATTAGCTCGTTAATTTTTCAAAGGAGAAATAATGTTATCACCATCTCAATCATACGACCTTTTTGAAATTAACAAAAACTATTATCAGTGGTTTGCATCCACCACTAAAACATTTTGGAGCAATCCTATTTTTGGTTTGTTACCTTCACCAGTTCCACCTGCTTTTGCAGCATGGGGAAAGGTAACTGAACATGCACTTTCTAGAATTTCAATGAAACCTGATTGGAATATTTCTTCATATATTTCTGGGGATTCTGAATATCACGTAAATGAAAAAATAATTCTAAACTTACCATTTTGCAACCTCCTAAAATTTGAAAGTACAAATCCTAAACCAGAAAAACAAAAAGTTTTAATTGTAGCCCCTATGTCAGGTCATTATGCTACATTAGTAAGGAAAACGGTAATTTCTTTACTTCCTGATTGTGAAGTTTATGTAACTGATTGGAAAAATGCTAGAGATATACCGTTTTCAAAAGGTAAATTTGATATTGAAGATTTTACTAAATATTTAATTGAGTTTTTTAAAGAACTTAGTCCTAAATTACACGTACTAGCTGTATGTCAGCCAGCTCCTTTAGCATTGGCAGCTACGGCCTTTCTTGCAAAAAATAAAAAATATTTGCCTTCATCATTAACACTTATTGGAGGGCCAATCGACCCAAATGCAAACCCAACATCTGTTACTGATTTTGGTAATAAAATACAAATGGACAGACTTAAAAATCTTATGACTATGTCAGTAGGGGTGAATTACAAAGGGGTAGGTAGAATGGTATATCCAGGCATTATCCAAATAATGTCTTTTTTATCAATGAATCTTTCTAATCACCAAAAGGCTTTTAATGAGCAAATCATAAAGGAGATTAATGGTTGTGCCTCAGAATTTGATAGACATAATACATTCTATGATGAGTATTTAGCAGTTATGGATATGACTGCAGAGTTTTATTTGTCAACGGTCGATCGTATTTTCAAAAAAAGAGAAATAGCTCAGAATGAGTTTACCCTTGACGGTCATTTTTTAGATTTAAATGATATTAAAAGTGTTCCGACTTTTGTAATTGAAGGTAAAAATGACGATATATCTGCGCCTGGACAATGTTTAGCAGCTTTACATATCTTGAAAAATCTTCCAGAAGAATTAAAATTTAATTATCTTCATGAAAATGCGGGTCATTATGGTATATTTAGCGGTAAAGCATGGCGCAAAGATATTAAACCTAAATATATTGACTTTATAAATAAATTTTAAGCCTCTTTTTCAGTCAAATATATTTAACTGCACCCAAAATGCTTAAATATTAATCATTTTTTTTCTAGTTAGTTTTAATTTATATTCTACGGTTGTATTATTTTAATTTGACACTATGTATGTTCACGTAATTATTTTTGGAGATTATTGTGGACGATATAAATTTATCAAATTTAAGTGTTAGTCAAAAAGACGAAGTTATCTTCTCAGACGACAAGGTTGCACTTGTTTCAGGTGGAACAAGAGGTATTGGAAGAGGTATTTGCGAAATTTTGAAAAGAGCAGGCGCCACTGTAATTGCTGGTTATGCGTCTGATGAAGAGCAGGCTAAAAAATTTTCGAGAGAAACTAACATAGAAGCTATTAAATGGGATGTCTCTAATTTTGATGAATGTGAAAAAGTTGTTAATCACATTATTAAGGAATATGGTACAATTTCAATTCTAGTTAATAATGCTGGTATCACTCGAGACACTACAATTAAAAAAATGACTGTAGAGCAATGGCAGGAAGTTATTAATGTAAACCTAAACTCTGTTTTCAACATGACCAAGGTTTCATGGGATGAAATGTTAAAAAATAAATTTGGTAGAATAATTAATATTTCTTCTGTGAATGGTCAGGCCGGTCAATATGGTCAGGTTAACTATTGTGCTGCAAAGGCTGGAATTATAGGTATGACTAAGGCAATAGCGCAAGAAGGTGCAAGGTATAATATAACAGCCAATACAGTTGCTCCTGGATATGTTGATACTGAAATGGTTGCTGCTGTTCCTCAAAATGTTTTAGATAAAATAATAAGTACCATTCCTGTTGGAAGATTAGGTCACCCTGAAGAAATAGCAAGAGCAGTGGCTTTTCTAGCACGTGAAGATTCACAGTTTGTTACTGGCTCAACAATTTCTATAAATGGTGGCCATCATATGTATTAATTACTCGATTAGAATAAATTAATAAATCTTTAGAGTTTAAGTATAAAGGTTGGGTTTATTTAGTTTATAGAACTCAATCTTTATTAATTTCCGATGGCTAGTCCTTCTCTTCTGTGATCAGACCCTCCAAATAATTTTTCATTAACATGAATTATGTTAAGTCCTGATAAAAAATTAGTTAATTTAACTTCATAATTCATTTCCTTTAATGAATTTCCAAGTTTTTCTAAATTTCTATTTTTTTCTAGGTAATAAGTTCCAAATTTATTGATTCTGTGTGGCATAGAAGCTGCTTTTTGAGGGTTCATTTTCCAGTCAATCATAGAAATAACAGCATTCACTACATATCCAATTATGTTACTCCCTCCTGGACTACCTAACACATAAACTGGTATGTTATCCTTTAGTATAATGGTAGGGGCCATTGATGATCTAGGGCGTTTGCCCGGCTGGATATTATTTACTATTCTATTGTTATTATCATAGGCTTTAAAAGAAAAGTCGGTAAGTTGATTATTTAATAAAAATCCACTTTTAGTCATAAGCCTTGAGCCAAAGCCATTTTCAATTGTTGATGTCATGGATAGGGCATTACCATATGAATCTACTATAGAAATATGTGAGGTTGATGGTAATTCTATAGAAATGTCATTTGCAAAATTTTGAGATATTTTTTCAAATTTACCTGGTTGAATATTTTCAAGTTTTATAGAATTATTTAATTTTTGAGCTCTTTTCTTAAGGTAAGCTTTATTTAATAATTGAACTATTGGAACATTTATAAAATCATTGTCTGCTATGTAAATGGACCTGTCTGCAAAAGCTAACCTGGATGCATCTCCTATAATTCTCCATGTTTCAGGATTATTTGGACCTAGTTTTGAAATATCATAATTTTCTATAATACCTAATATTTGATTAACGGTTATTGCGCCTGAAGAAGGAGGCCCCATTCCGCAGACATTATACTGTCTATACACAATACAAGAGGGAGGTCTCTCTATTACTTTATAATTTAGCAAGTCAATGTAATTTAAAGTGCCAGGGTTAATTTTTGCATTTTTAACAGTATCAATTATATCATTTCCAATCGCACCTTCATAAAATGATTTAGAACCGTTTAAGGACAGGACACTAAGTGTTTTTGCGTAATTTTTATTTTTTTTGATTTCTCCAGCCATCAAAGGTTTATTGTTAGGTAGGAAATAATTTTTAGTTCTATTAAAAAGACTAAGAGACTTTTCATTTTTTTGAATAGATGAGCTTAGTTTGTTACTAACTAAAAAACCATTCTCAGCTAGTTTGATAGCATCTTCAAAAAGGATTGCCCATTTAATTTTACCCCATTTTTTATGAGCTTTTTCCATTAACGCAATTATCCCTGGAGTTCCAACTGACTTCCCGCCTACAACGGCATCAAAAAATTTAATAGGCTTTCCGGAGGTGTCTTGGAACATTTTCTCGTCAACATCTAGGGGGGCTGTTTCTCTGCCATCCAATGTTGTTATTCGTTTAGAAAAATTATTAAAAAAAACTAAAAATGCACCTCCCCCAAGTCCTGAAGATTCTGGTTCAACCAAACCTAAAACTAGCTGTGCAGATATCATAGCGTCTATAGCATTACCTCCATTACGCAAAATTTTAGCGGCTGCTTTGGATGCTTGTTGGTTAGCTGTCACAACCATCCAATTTTGCGCAACAATAGGTTCTCCTTTATTTTTAAATTCTAAAAAATGTTCGCTATTAATAGTAAAATTTTCAGGTTTGGTATTGTCAGATTTCTGCAAAGCAGAGGCGGCATCATAGAATAGTAAAATTAAAAAGAAAAAAATTATATTAATTTTAATTGATTTTATGAAATTCATGTTCATTGAAAAGTTCAGAAATGTTTATGAAATTTATAGTCAATTCAATGATGTATATTCTCTAACTTGATTAGAAAATGGCCCAAGAACAGGTACTGTGCCCTCAACAGTTCCTCTAATCATTGCTCTTCTATATTTTGCATAATCATAAGGAATAACTCTGTGTAAAAGAACCCTATTATCCCACATTATAAGATCATTTTGTTCCCATGAATGTTTATAACAAAACTTGTCTTGGCTTATATAGTCAACGAGCCAAGTATGTAGTTTTTTTCCTTCTTCAAGGCTCATCCCTCCAATCTCTAAGCTAGTGTTAGATGTGAAATAAAGTGATTTTTGAAAATTTCTATCGGGATGAACTCTTATGACAGGGTGGGTTACAGGGGGGAAATTTGATTTTTCTTCGTATGTTAGTTCAGGCAACCCAGGCTCAAGTCTTCTTATATCATTATAAGAATGCACTTGATGAAGTGGTTCTAACAATTTCTTTTTTTCTTCAGGTAAATCTTCATAAGCCAATAACATATTTGAAAATTCAGTTTGACCTCCAATTGCTTCTTTGGGAAGGGTTTCTTGACCGTAGAGTATTGAAAAAGATGCAGGTAAATATCTGTATGAGCTATCTGTATGCCAGCGTGAGTTATTTTTTTGGAGTATAACTCGCTGATCATCTGGTGATAAATGCTCGCCTTTTTCTGAAACATTAGAAACGTTAAAAATTTCAATTTTGCCTTTAGTTTTGTCTTTTTCGGGATAGGCTTCAAGTTTGCCAAAGTTTTTAGTAAATTTTGCAAGTGAATTACCATCTAAATTTTGATTTTTAAAACATATAAAATGTTTACTTTGGATTAAGTCTTTTAAAGTATTTAAATCACTCAATTCCATGCTTTTGGCGCAATCAAACCCACTTATTTCAACACCAAAGTTATCAGTTAATACTGTTATTTCCATTCTTATACCTCTAATAAAATTCAAACTATATCTTTATTCAATTTGTTATTTTTGTAAACATTTGTTAGCTTCAACTTTTACAATAAGTATTTTCGATTAGAGGTTAAGTAATGAATTGGACAATTTTAAACATCTCTATTCCTGTTTATGATTTATTAAAATCAAAAAAGTTTTATCAATTATTTTTTCCATATAAAGAAGAGCAAGAAATTTTATTTCAACCTTTATTCAATAATGAAGAAAGTATATTTTTTGGGGACAGGGGACTGGGCCTAAGACTTTTTAGAGTTAGGCCTGATCTTGAAGTAATTGATAATATCCAAAGTAGGCGAACTTATGTATCAATATTAGTTGATAACATATTGAAAATTAAGCAAAATTTAGACAATTATGATTTCAAATATATTTTTAAAAATCCAGATAATGATTTGCCATTCTACAGTCTATATGTTCAAGAGCCATCACTAAATTTAATACACTTTGTTCAAAGTGATAATTTGTTAAAGGATGGAAACAGTGCTTGGTCAATGGGTCTCGATTGGGGAATACATCATGTAAATTTAGAATCTATGGATGTAAGAAGCTCTATAGATTTTTTTACTCGTGTAGCTGGAATGGCTGAAGGCAATTGGATTGCACCAGAAAATAAGGGTGATTTTAGTATAGATCCTTCAGAATTGGCAATATTACCTTTATCTAATAATAATAGAGGCATTCATGTCATTAAGCCAGATGATGGCTTCGGTTATAGAAATAATTTTGCACATAATCCATCAATTGGTGGTCACCCAGCATTTACAGTAAAAGATTTGTTAGGCCTAAAAAAAAGGCTAGACAAAGAAAGAATACTTTACTCAGATGCTAAAGTTTATGCCATGCCCGGTTTTCATCAAATTTATTTATATGATATAAACGCCAACATGTTAGAGATTAATCAAGCTGTTTAAAAAATTAAACCTATAATGAGTTTATATGTCTAGAGTATTTAAAAATGTTTGTGTTACTGGAGCGGGAAATGGCATTGGTCGAGCTACTGCAATCGCAATGAGTAATGAAGGTTATAATGTAGTTTGCGCTGACGTAGACTTGAAGCAAGCGCAGGAAACCCTTCAAATTATTTTAGACAATAAAGGAACAGGATTCTCCATAGCAATGGATGTAACCAATAATTCAGATATTAAAAAAATGATTGATGATATAGTTGTTAAATTTGGATCGTTGGATATTCTGGTAAATAATGCCGGTGTTACGAGGACGTCCAGCATAATGGATTTAACAGAGAATGACTGGAATTGGATAATTGATGTTAATGCAAAAGGGACTTTCTTTTGCCTTCAAGCAGCTGCCAAGCAAATGATAATGCAAAATCAAGGTGGTAGAATTATTAATATGGCGTCTGTTGGTGGTAAAGGTTTTGTTGACGTTTCAAATGCAATTTATGCAGCAAGTAAAGGTGCTGTTATAAGTTTAACTAAAACTGCCGCTCAAGAATTAGCAAAACACCAAATAACTGTAAATTCTATATGTCCAGGTATTACATACACAAATATCTTGTCAAATATCGTTAAGAAAAGGGCGATTGAACAAAATAAATCAGAAGAGGATATAATGAAACATTACGTTAGGGATATTCCTCTAAAAAGGCCTAATTATCCCGAAGATATAGCGGCAATGGTTGTTTTTTTAGCATCTGAAGGGGCAAGAAACATAACCGGTCAATCCTATAATGTAGATGGTGGGTTGATACCCAGTTAGTTGTGAGGGTAATTAAGGGTAATTAAATGAAGAGGTGGCGTCATTTTATTGTGGTCCTAGGTATAATACCTTCATTAATATTGTACATTAGTTTTTTTATGTATGTATTTGAATTTATTACTGGTTACTTATGGATTTTTGATTGGTTGATTTATATATCTGCAGGTTTACTATGGTTGTATCCAGCTGCAAAAGTCATTAAGTGGTTAGCTGATCATGAAGCTCATTAAGAAAAAGGTAAAATCAAAATGAAAATTACAAATGTTGAGGTTTTTGAGCTTAAAATTCCATTTTCAACTGGAGTTAAAAATAAAGTTTCCTCAAATTTTTTAAAAGCAGATGCTCTCGATTTTTGTTTAGTTAAGGTAGATACTGATATTGGTATCACAGGATGGGGAGACGCTTTTTCCTTTCATTGCAGAAGAGCAGTGGCTGAATCTATAAACACAATGGTTAAGCCTTATTTAATAGGCAAGAACCCCTTGGATGTTCAACAAATTAATTTTGATTTGCAAAAAAAACTTCATCTTTTTGGAAGATATGGAATAACAATCTTTGCAATTAGTGCTGTTGATATAGCACTATGGGATATTGTTGCTAAACATAGTAATTTACCTTTATGTAATCTCTTAGGTTCGGCTGGTAATAAAAAATTACCTGCTTATGCAAGCTTATGGCGTTATGAAGACGCTGAATCTGTTCAAGATAGATGCAGTCATGCAATAGCACTAGGATATAAATATGTTAAATTACATGAGATTTTTACCTCTGAGGTTAAGGCAGCTAGAGATATCTTAGGTTATGATATACCAATAATGGTTGATACAAATTGTCCTTGGACTAAAGATGAAGCAAGGCAGATGCTTAATAATTGGGAAGAATTTTCATTGTATTGGGTAGAAGAACCAATTAACCCACCAGAAGATTTTGAGAGTTTATCAAATTTAAGATCTGATACATTGGTTCCAATTGCAGCTGGAGAAAATGCATGTACCTCATTTGAATTTAAGAAAATGTTTGAAGCAGAAGCAGTCGATTATGCTCAACCAAGTGTAACTAAAGTTGGAGGAATTACTGAATTTAAAAAAATAAACTTTCTTGCTGATACTTATGGTGTTCAGGTAATGCCACATTCTCCATATTTTGGGCCAGGGTTTCTGGCTACGTTACATCTTGCCCAATCAATGCCTAATCAAGGTTTATTAGAAAGGTTTTTTATAGATTTTGAGGCATATCTATATCCTACAGAAATATTTACCCCTAAAGATGGTTTTTTTGAAACTCCTAATAATATAGGTTTAGGTTTTGATCCTGATATAAATGTAATAAAGGACTATGCTGTTTGACCTATTTAGTATCCCGCACCTGATTTAGAAGTTTCGCTTTCAGGCACGTAAGTTTCAAATGCCATCAATTTTAATCTGTCCCAGCATTTTTTATTCACTTTTGGAGCTGGTAATTTTTCAATCTTTTGTAGTTTATTGAGGTCAAATTCTTGGTTTGATAAATAAGGTTCTAAAGAAAAATGTTCAGTTTTATTTACCATATCTTTTTGCACATATATTTTTTTTCCTAGAGTACAAGCAATAATTTTTTTATTTTTTTTTAAAATTAATTGAACATTTTGTTCATTTCCAATAATTCCCATGGCAGCACATAAGAATTTATAATCATAGATGTATCCTTTCCATTTTAGGTTAGCTGACGAAACGTATTCTACTAAAAGTAGTCCTATTAAGGCAGCGCTTAATGGTTTCTCTAACGTATTTTCTTTAATCAACAATGAAAGCTCGCCTTTTTTGTAAAGGTCAGCGTTCTTAAGAATAGAACCTAGAAAATAAAAACCATGTTCTGCCAACCATTTTGATTGGTTCGCAGCATCTTTTGCTAATCCCCATTCGATACCTATGCTTCTAAATGCTTTATAAGCTTCTGAGTATATTTCATTTAGTGAAATATTTAGCATATTTAGTCATTTTCAAGATAGGGAAAGAGCCATTCCGAAGAATTTTTTTCTTGTAATTGATGAGGTAAGGGAGCCCCTTGAAATAACGTAATTCTTGTCCATAAGTTAGATTTTGGGTCATATTTAGAAGCTCCAAAAAAACTTAGTTTGCATCTTAGCAAATCTATAGGCCTTACTTCTTTACCAACCAAATTATTTTGTATTTCACCAAATGGAAAATTTTCATTAATAATTACTCTTTTTATAATATTCCTTATTTCAGGATGAAGAACCATAGCCTCAGCGCCTGTAATATTTGGTGGTAAACTTTTTAAAATTTTTAGTGCGTTCTGGACTTGATGGGGGATATCAAAAGGTAATTGTTTTTCTGAACCATTATCTAACTTGGTAACACCCAATCTTGGTTCTAATTTGGCTTGAGAAGTATACCAAAAAAAATGATTTTCGTCTGGATCTTTAATGTTAAGTTTAATAGCCCAGTCATACTTATTTTTAATAATTTCTATTAATTCATTGACATTATAACCTATTAAAACTGAACTTTGTTCTTGAGTTCCCATTTCATTAGCTAAATCATTTATAAGTTCAGAAAATGGTTCAATGAATATAGAGGTTAAAATTTCTTGAGTTTCCATGCTTATTTTATTTACAAAATACTCATATATTTTTTGGATAGGGTAAACTTGAGTTAAAAGGTCGGTTAGTCTTTTATTGTTTGAAATATCTCTAAGCTCTTTTCTAAGTATATTTATCCTTTTGGATTGAACTATATCATCCACATTCCATTGTAATGTATAAAAATATGCTTTTTCGATTAGATTAAAAATTTTAGCTTGATTATATTTACTTAATTTTTTTATAGACAAAACTCTTGAAAGAGCTGTTTCTCGTGAATCTATCCATTTATGAATGAGTTTTTGATGATTAATTAAAAATGGTGCCATACCTAGACCTGTGGCATTTCCAACACCAATATGTTTCGAAATTTCATTAGATAAACTAACTGATTTATCTTTACCTTTTTCTTTAGCTAAATAATTAATTAGTTCTATTGAAAAATATCTAATTAGATAAACCGTCAACATTTCTGCCTGAAAGGGTTTGTTTAATGGATTATCATTTTTAGCAGGCAAATAATCAGAAATACCGAATTTACCATTACCATACACAGCCGTTGTTCTCACAAGATAGCCTATATTGTTAATCATTTTCTTATCAGGTTGTTTCCCTGTTGAAAGATCATTCAAAACTGAATTAAAAACTCTTACTGATTTGTTTGCTCTACTAAGAGTTAATTGTTTAGAGAGGTGTCTGCCTAATTCTTGTATCTTCAAGTTTTTTGACATTTCATCTAATTCATCTTTAGACGGAATTCCTAAAAAAAGTGAAAAGGTCATATCCCACTTTTCAGCAATGACTCTGTCACTTCTTTCATTATCACTAATTTGATGACAAAAAACGATAAGAGAGTAAAGTTTTTGTTTTGAGAATATTTTTATGACAGCGTTGCCAATACCGTCAGCATTAATGTTCCACTGAACAATTTCAGTTTTCCAATTGTTTGTAATTAGTTCATCTATTAGTTGACGTGAAAATGACAAACGAGTTTGATGAAAGCTTCCTAATCTTTCTAACTTCATAACATCTCTAGGGAGTCTTTTTATATAGAGATTATTAAGTTTTGTTTTTAATTGGTTTTTTTCCATTTTCAAATAGAGGTAAATGATTTCCTGAAGAAACTTAACCAGTTTTCACCTTTAATTTTATTAATTTCTTCTTCGTTAAAACCAACATTTTTTAGACCTTTAATAATATTGTGCCAATCTCTATTATCCTTGAACCAAGTTGGCATTGCAGGAAATCCTGGATTTGAAGCAGACCCCTCACCGTAGTCGATTGATTTAGTCCATTTGCCAACTCTCATCCATTCAACTATTGAATCTGGTTGATCTTGGCATAAATCTGATCCAAACCCAACGTGGTTAATTCCCATAAATTCGACTGTTTTTGCAATCATTTTACAGAAGTCATCTAGAGTACATTCACTAGCATTATTTAAATGGTGAGGGTATAATGAAAAACCTAAAATACCTCCAGTTTCAGATAATTTAGATAGAATTTCTTTAGACTTATTTCGTTTAGCAGGGTGCCAGAAAGAAGGGTTTGCATGGCTTATAACTATAGGTCTTGTTGACAACTCCATTGCTTCTAACGTAGATTTATCTGAAGAGTGAGACATGTCGACAACCATACCAACTCTATTCATTTCTCTAATAACTTCTTTTCCCATTCTAGTAATACCAGGGTCATTTTCTTCATAGCAACCAGTAGCTAATAAGGATTGATTATTATAAGACAATTGCATAAATCTACCACCAAGTCGGTGAAGTATTTCAACTAGTCCTATATCATCCTCAATTGGAGCTGGGTTTTGAAAGCCAAAAATTACAGCAGTTTTATTTTGTGACTTTGCTGCCTCCACGTCCTCTGCAAAATAGGCTGGCATGATTAATTCTGGAAATTTTTCAAACCAATTATTCCATTTTTTAAAATTTGAGACAGTTTCTCTAAAT
>Ga0255775_1001339_pt1 | contig 22990 bp, 10 predicted proteins | sample 011ome_26_FD_179973 | JGI IMG/M metagenome (GOLD analysis project Ga0255775, IMG submission 179973) | Coastal salt marsh microbial communities from the Groves Creek Marsh, Skidaway Island, Georgia - 011511BT metaG (version 2) | ecosystem: Environmental > Aquatic > Marine > Intertidal zone > Salt...
AAGAGAGAAGAAGAATATCAGAAGTGGCGAGAGAGAGAGAGAGAGAGAGAGAGAGAGAGAGAGAGAAGAGAGAGAGAGTCATTAATTAGTCTTGTGTTGTATTAAATTTTCGTACGTTCCAAAAATGAACAAAAGGAGAATCAAAAAAAATTCTCATCTTTCGTCCACGTTTTCGGCATAAAAAATCTTCAAGATGTCAGCACTGGTGGGAGTATCCTCCTCGTTTGGGGCGATTTTGTCCTCCCCGAGGACGAGCAGAAGAGCACAACACACTAGAAACAACAACAACAACAGCATCATCAATCACGCGACGATGAGTAGCAGCAAAAGCGCGCGTAAATCTACTTTGCGCGGGGTGGGCGTCGTTCGCGGGGAAAAAATGGTGATTACACCGTCGTCATCATCGAGGACGATCTGCGCCGTGAACAAGGCTTTATCCTCCTCCTCTTCCTCCTCCTTTTTCACCAAGCAGAAGATAAGATCGGTGAAAATGAACGCGGGGATGTTTAACAACAACAATGATTCCTCGGGAGGAGACGATGAGTTCAAAAAAATCGTCAACGATATCGTGTACGTGGACCCAGTGGTCGGGGCGAAGCGATTCTCGAATTACTTTTGGGCCTCGGTCGTGACCGCCGGCGCGAGCGGGTTTTTGATCACCGGCGCGAGCGCGTATTTCAAACACAATTTGGTGTTTTTCTTGGACGCTTCGGACATTCAATTCTTTCCGCAAGGGTTGGTGATGAGCTTTTACGGTATCGCGGGTTTGTTGTTGGCGACGTATTTATGGTTGACGATCAACTGGAACGTCGGCGCCGGGTATAACGAGTTTAACAAAGAGGAAGGGATTTTTCGAGTGTTTAGGTATGGGTTTCCGGGGAAGAATAGACGGGTGAACTTGTTGACGGATTTGAAAGACGTGACGGCGGTGAGAGTGGAGATCTCTGACGGGATTAACCCGAGACGGGTTGTGTACGTGAAGTGCAAAGGTAAAGGCGATATCCCGTTGACGCGCATCGGCCAACCGTTGACGTTGGCGGAGGTGGAGAGGCAAGCGGCGGAGTTGGCGAAGTTTTTGCAAGTTCCTATTGAAGGGCTTTAAACATATTTTTGAATTCGTTTGATGATTTGGTAATAAATAAGTACTATTGGCACCGAATGTACGCTTTTCTCTAAAATTTACTCGCTGAGTTGGGTCACCAACGCCACTCCTCTTTTAATCCAGTGTTCCGCGGGTTCTTTCGTGGGCATTTTCACGTGCATGACAAAGTTTGTCGAGTGTCCAGTCGTCGCGAGCGTACCTCTTCTTTCTGCCGTTCGATAGCAAGGGCAATCGTACCTCGCGTTTTGCTTAATCTCGTCTGCTTTTCTCGGCTTGAACCAAAATATAGGCGCTTTCGAGTGTAAGACGTTTTTCTCCGATTCAACCAGTTGCATGTTTTCTTCGTCCCACCCGCATCCTTCTAAGAATAGACCGGAGACGTACACTCCAGCTTCGGGTGGTTCGGTAATATCACTCGCGTCGCCTTTGATTGGCTCAAAATCGAACGCTATTTCGTCCACGGGGAGTTTGTGTTTGCGGCTATAGTTCTGCAACGCGGCCGTTAAGAACGACTGCGCGAAGAAGAAGCCAGAGATCCAAAACACCGCGGGTGGCTTTCCATTCCTATCCCAAGTCTCGAGCATGCTGCAACGCTCCAAGAGGTCGTCAAAGTACGAGGAGAAAGGTTTGAGCGACGGATAACTCACTTTTTTCCAGGCTTCCGGAACGGCGTTGCGCTCGATTGCTTTCTTCGACGCTTCGGACTCGGCTGAGAAAGCTGCGCGTCCGGCGAGAGCGGCTTCAATCTCGTGTAAAGATTTTCGGATGTTGAGCAAAAGCTTGTTATATCGGGACATTTCTTGACACAAAGTTGTTCCGAGAGAATCCGCGTAGGCGTCAGGGAGCTTTTCTCGCGTCTTTTCGACATTAAAATTAGACGGAAGACGGGCGATTGCGTCGTTGATGACTTCTTTTAACGCAGTGTTCGTATCCGCAGCCTCATTTGTGGTGGTACTAGATGAATCTTCTTCGCAGTCATCCTTTTCCTTCGTTGCGTGTTCATCACTTTCTTCTGTCTCGAGATTCTCGTTTGTTTCCTCGCTCGCGCTATCGCCGGACATTTTTAGTAGATCTCGACACATCGCCTCTGCATCCGCGCGATCTTTAGAGACGTCAGCGTTCGCGTGCAAACCAAAAACCTCTGGTTCTGGTAAAGCGGGTAATGCGTCCACGTGTTCGAGAAGCTGCGCGCGACTTGGATTCAAGATGGACGGAGTTGCGTATTTTCCAGAGGCGGATAACGCAAAATTATTCGACGACGCGGCTTCTTCTGAGTAGCACTTTTCAAGAATAGTCGCGAGCAGAATGCGGTCGTTAGCGTCTGTTACTCTGCCTCCATAGTTACATTCACCGGCTAAATAACGTAAAGCCTCGAGAGGTAACTTCGAGACTGCTTTCGATACGAGCGCTTTTTCGTCATCATCGGCAACGGTAGTGGCAGCACCACCAGTAGCTTCGTCTTCGATGCTACCATCCTCTTCATCCTCGTCTTTTTCATCGAGGAACATTTTTAGTTGTCGTGCAGATATCGATAAATCACCGTCGTCGAAGCCATACGGAACGTTCCAACCGATAGGCCCAAACGCTCGTCGTTCTTGAACGTTGGCGTGAAAAAAACACAACGAAAATAACAATCGCTTAAACTCGTTAGGCCTTGCACATTTATCGAAAAAGTCATCATCGCAAAGCGGCTGTACACTTAAAGCGCGTTTCACATTCGCTCGGATCCCTCTGGGCGGCTCGTTGGTCATTTTCACCGCGTTCTGTAAAATCGTCATCGGAAAGTCTTTCGACGGATACGACGTCATCCACAATCTGAACCTATTGTGCGCTTCACCTTCACCAGCGACTAAATCTTCGCATATTTTCTCCAAAGCTTTCATCCACGAAGGTGCTAGATGACAATTCTGTAAAACAACCCAACCGCCGTTTACGCGAGCTTCATCGATGAGCTTCTTTGCCTTGGGGCCTTGGCCTTGACCGAGCGAGATCGATTTCACCGCATCGGCCTCCCCTTTCGACGCCGCAAACTGTAAGAGCTTTGCCATTGGATCTGAACCTGCGGACAAGACAAAGACTAGCGGTGCACGCGGTCCTGCATCTGCGTAACATTTCTCCAAATCGAAAGTTGGAGGCGTTATGAACTTTTCGCCAAGCGTCGCGCCGACATATTTACGAGCAGCCGGGATAAGCTTATCCGGGCGCAAACAACGAATAATACACAAACGACTGAATTCAGAAAGCGTGTCATACGGTTTCGGGAAAGCAGCTTCGTGCGGAGTAGGACTATCATACGCAGCTTTCCACGTTTCTTGCGATTCGATATTGGTTGTATCTAAAATACTTTCACAAATATCCGAAAATCTCGGAAGAAAGGATAAATTAGCAAAATCATTCGCGCGCTTTTCATCGATCCAGTCCACAGTTTGTACGAGTTTTTCTACTAGATTCTTGTCAACTTTTGATCCAATCTGAACGCCCGTGAGTAGAAAGTTCCACTCTTGTCCGTCGAGCATCCCTTCGTCCCGAGAAATGCGCGAACACAGCGAGAACGAGAACAGAAGTTTATCGCATTCAAAGAGCGAGCGGCAGACATTATCGTAGAGACTTTTCGTGAAGTGCGTTCGGATATCTCTCAGTCGAGTATCGACCGAATCTTCGACGGCGGTCTCCTCCACTGATGATGATACTGATGTACCTTTCTCAAATTTGGAGTTTACGACAGAGGCGATGAATAATCGCGAGAACCATTGCAGCGAGTACTGATACATCGATTCAATCGCAGCCAAATCTGATATGCAGAAAAAGAGTAAAGCTGCGTAAGATCCAGAACTTGAGTACGCAGATCTTGCAGCGTTAATGTCTTTCTCAGTCTCTTCTGCCTCAGCTTGAGCTTGCGTAACGGATTCAGAGACCGACTTGGAGTCTGTAATAATTTTAATCGCACGCTCGTCGTCGAGGATGTTGCCGTCAGAGTTTGATAAAACCTCTAGAATCTGATCTTCCAGCTGTTTCAACTCTCGCGCATTCTTCGCAGATTGCGTAACGAGCTCATCTTTCTGCTTTTCCAGATCCGGGCGTTCTTTTGCAACGACCAAGGCGAGAAGTTGATCGCTCAAACCTTCTCGTGTGATTGCGAAATCGAGCAATGTCACTTTCACCGCCGTCTCCGGTAAATAGTGCGGGTTTCGAAGTTTCGTCGTAATGTAAAGTCTAAAGTCTTCCGAATACTCAACTGTTGCGTCTCCCAATCGCATACACGTCACGCCTCCGCTTTTAAATGTTTGCTTCAGAAGTAAAGGCTCTAGACTTGGATCGAGTTCTTCTCCGACGTTCTCTAGTAATACCGGCGTACCAAACTGAATGGCGTTTTCGAGTTCCCGCATATGCGCTCCATCTTCAGACAGTTTCACGACTCTGAGGTTATTCTTCTTCTCCATATTTTTAATCCAAGCGTTTGCTTGCCCTTGTGGATCAATCATAAGAGGCCAACGTCTCGCATTTTCGATTATGATGGCGTTCTCAATGGAGAATTGATCGTTTGGCAACGCCGCAACTTGCCATTCCCTAATTCTGACGGCATCGCCGAGAATGTCAATCAACTCGCATTTAGTCGAACAGATTATTTTCGATTTATTGAGCTCATGCATCCACATATCATGCATCTCTTGTCTGCAAGACATTGGATATGCACCCAAGTATGCGATAGTACCGGCGGAAAGGATCGCGTCGCCAACAATATTTTCATACTGTCGACCGAGATCTTCCGCTTTTTTCTTCCAACGAGCGCGCTCGCCGCCTAAACCTGAAATCAAACTCTCGGCGCGTTGTAACTTTACTGCGCACAAATTCGCTTCTGCTTCGAGGTTAGCTTTTTTATCGTTCTGCTTCTTCAACTCTGTCTCCATAGCTTCGAGCTTATCTAATATCGTTTTCAAATCCGCTCTGGTGGCGTTTAATCCCACCATGACTTCATCGTACGCCGCTTCGGCTTCCTTCAACGCTTCTTGCTTCGGGGCGACGATTTTTGCAACTTTATCGTACTTGTCCATTGCACAAACCCATTTGCACAAACCTTCGGCAGCGCTCGACGCATTCGCAGCTTTTTCAGGCGTGAACAACGGGTTCGAGATGTATACTGATCGAATTTTCTGTATGACTTTTATCGGTATGTTATCTTTGTCGTACGATTTAAGCGTTTCCAGGAAATCTTTGTCGTTTAGTAATCCACACGATGGTTTCCAGTAGTCATCGACAGTGCGACCCGTGTCTGGATCTTTTGCCCGAGCTGGTTTGACTTCTAAAATGACACAGACGGCTTCGAGGACGAGTTTAATAATCGCCGGCGGGTTTTTCAACTGTTTCACGTAATTAATATCCGCCGGTTTCAACGTATCCAAGGCGGCAATAGCGTCGTTGAGAATAGGCATGGCCTCTGCTAATATGTTCTCGCATTCTTCTTTCACTCCGTTAGCTTCCCTAGCTTTTTCCGCGGCGACGGCTTCATCGGCTTCGACAATCTTACGTTTCGGCTCGACTACTGTCTCCTTCTCGTTTTGAATTTCTTTCATCATTTCGGCGACTTCAATTGCGGACTCTTTCAGCTTCGGTTGCAGAGCTTCGAGTTCACTTTGCATGCCCGCAACTTGCTCTGCCGAAGATGCGAGCTTTTCCAGACCAACTTCGTATCGTCTCTTCAATCGCATAGTTTCCTCTCTTCGCTTACCCACTAAACTCGCAAACGTGCTCAAAAGTTCGAGATAACTCGTTGGCGTGACGTAATTCTTCCGTCCAGTTCTCGCGTAGTACCGTTCAGATAACTCTGCCACGGACGAGTGCATGATACCACACACACTCGTAAGCGCACTCGCGGCCTCGGGCGAAATACCATCCACGGATTCCCGGAGAATCTTACCGGCGACCGCTTCTAAGGCATCTTCCGGCCACGCTTTGAACCAATCAATAGTGCAGCAATTGACCAACGACGGAAATTGACGCAAACGTTCTCGGAAAGCCTCGCCGGCCGGAGATAAGCACAGAACGACGTGAAGTTTACGGCGACACCTCGATACGAAGTACGCCCACAGCTCCGATTGCGTGGCATCCTCTCCAATTTCTTTCGTGGCATCTTTTCGAACCATTTCTAAAACTTGAGCCTTCTCGTCCGTTGGAAAAGCGTTTGGAATCTCACCGGCGTTGAGTAAGTTGTTGATATCTTCGATGAATGCCTCGTCTTTTATTTGCGCGTCGCTGAATAAGAAGACGACGTCTCGGTTCTCCCCGCCAGACATACGCAGCATATTTTTCAAATCTTCCCTCCATTCGAGCATACCATACGTCTTTGTCATTTCAATTTCTTTCACGAACATTTCTCCACTCGCATGCGCAGCTAGTCTTGCGAGCGATTTGCGTCCCGAACCACCGACGCCAACCAAGAGAGCGTGTCCACCAGGTTGTGCTAAAATGCGGCAAATTCGTGAAATATGCTCCGCGGCGTAAACAAACATGGTAATATTCATAGGCTGTTTTGAATAATGATTGTAATAGTTCAAATGCTCGTCCATGATTGAAACCCAACTATGAGCATCTCCAGAAAGTTCTTCGTAACTTGGAGGAGGTACTTGTAGCTCGAGATTGTTCGCGTCGTCGTCGTCGTCGTCGTCGTCGAATTCATCGCGTATTTTCGGTGGATTTGCATATTTACCAAACGCCAAAAGTTTCGTATCGTTCATATTCAAGTGTGAAAACAAGCCGTCGAAGTTTTCTCGGAAATGTGTTGACACAGCGACCCGCATGGAGTCAACCAGTATTCTTTCATCCGCTACGTCAACTAAGCGATCTCCAAAGACCCTCAATATTTCGTGAGTCCACAGTCTCGTGATTCGAAGTCGGCCAAAATCGCTCTCATTCTCCACTTGCGAGAGCGGTAACATAGTCAAACCCTGCGCGACTCGCGAAAAATCTCGCAAATTGAACGAATAGTGCGATTTCTCCGGCGTAGGAAGTAACTTCTCGAGGCAAGTTTGGTATACGACCAGCGTAGCGCAAACGGCGTCCGGAGCCATGTTGACGATAGAATTATGAAACTCGCAGTTCTGAAAGTGTTGCGATAAAATGGCGTTATAAATTCCTTTCAAAGCCGATTCGTCTACTTCCGGAACTGAAACGAGTGAAAAGTGACGCAAGTACCGCTCCGTCACTGGATTTCTACCTCCACCGGCTGGACCCATCGCGGCGACGAATTGGATATCTTGGAGCGTTACAAACGCGTTGTCTCTACCGTACCAACCTCCGTAATCATGGAATTGTCGAAGAATTTCAATAGGAGGTTGCGCGCCATACGATTCGCGTTGCGGCATATTAACGTCATCGATAAAGAATACGCCCTTAGCACCTGGAATTGGTCCATATACACCTTTTCGCCTCTTATCGAGACGTCCATCCACTTGCGCTTGTGTAGCGTTCGCAGATGTTCTCGCAGAAAACCCAATAGTTGTCGGTTGCCATTTACTCTTATCTAAGGAGCGTAATCTGCGCTGTACGATGGTTGATTTTCCAGTACCCGTGGGGCCGCAGAAGAGTATCGGGTACCCATGCCGCAAAGCGCAATCGAGCAAGTGATCGCACGTAGCCGTTTCTTTCGTTGGAACAATTGTTGCATCAAAAGGAAGGTCTTTTGGAATAATTCGAGCTTGCGCCGGAATAGAGTCAATCCATTTTTGCCACGCAATACCGTGCAAACGTTCAACACCGGCTCCTTTGGGAGCGGAAATTTTGAAATCGTAGACGGTGGCACTTTCATCGCGCCAAAATGTTTCCGGACATGACAGAGAACTGGTTTTGGACGCAATTGCAGATTTTAAGAACGTATCAAATGCTGATCTGCTCTTTGTATCGACACATCCACCAACAGACCACACCAAGGCGAATAGGAACGAGGCGTCAATCGCAGTAATAGGTGGGTTAAGATAACGAGACACGACGCTCGACTCGCTTTCGTCGCTCGCAATTCCAGCCGTATGCGCAGCGTCGTTACTCACGTCAGAACTATTTTCATATCCTGTGATCAAATCTTTCAGCGTCGCGTCAAATAGGCGCGTAAGCGATGCCGTGAGATTTCCTTCGCCCGCCGGGGAGATCTTCTTCAACTCGCCGACTTTCTCAACCGATGCCGGGAGAAACGTTTCAAATAATGTCGATAGGCGATCGTGCGCTTCGTTTCCGTACATTACACGTGCTTCAGATACCCACGATTTGAATTGCGGCTTCCATCCTACTTCAGCGGGTTCCATGTAAACCATACCGCATCGAGATACCGTCGCCGGACTCGCCACGGCCAAATCGGCAACCTCAAAAATCAAGTTCATCAACCCCGTCATTGCAATAATCTCAGAATTCGGGAGGCATAACTTTTTATTATCGTCTAAAACTGTGTTCATGTTCTCGATCCAAATTGCATCGACGGGACCATCCATAACGAGCCATTTTCTGATGTGGGTTTCGCGCATATTCGCGAGTTTACGGAAGTGTAAACCCAACACCCCCTCTCTCCACTCTTGTGTCACGTTATCTGTTTCACCATAAAGTTGTCCCATCGTGACTGCCTTTGGATTTAAATACGTCGCAATGACCTCTTTCTCATCGTTCAGTCCTTTCTCGTGTAAATCTGTAAGGGCACCAGCTAATACAGCCAACGCTGATGATTTTCCACTCATCGTCTCGCCGACTAGCATCAAACCGTGTCGAACCACAATCATCTCATACAATTGCGTAATCTTGGTCAAAAAATACTCCGTGGGCTGTAAATTCCTCGCAGTACACTGATCAATCACAGCAGCGTGCAGATTTTCGTAATCTGTTTTCGGTAGAACAACCCCGGGGAATAAATCACCGACGATGCCATAAAACAAAGGAACGTCGTGGGCGAGAAATTTACACAAGTTCACGTCGATGATGGCACGTAACGTCAAAACAAATTCACACTCCTCTGGATGCTTTCGCTTCAAATTGCCTGCGGCCCTGAGCACAGCAATGACGGCACGCATGCCATAATCGTAGTGATCCTGAGAAGAAAGCTGTTCTGAACACAAACGATACGTCGCTACAATCTTTCGCGCACACGCTCGCGCGTTAAGATACCCATCAGAATAGAGCAAAATCTCAGAAATCAACGCGTAGTCAGGAACCATCATAGCTACTGTTCGGAAGAGCGCTTTCAAGTTATCTGGAAGTTCGGATCTACCCGCATAACCAGGGTTCATCGTGATGAACACATTGCACGTCGGACGCAACGTAAGTTCTGAACCTTCAAAGAAGAACTTCTTCACGTTATTCTTCACGGCGATTTGAATCTCAAGCACTTGCTGGGCTACAACAGATAGCACTTCCAAATCGATGCGATTGAATTCATCGAAGCACGCCCACGCACCGGACGAAGCTAAACCTTTGAAGAATCGTGCCATCGTTAAATAGTCCAAAGAATCGGAACAGTTGAAAACAACGCACTGTCTTGCCAGCGCTTTTGCGAGATCTTTGGTTGTTTCTGTTTTACCAGTACCAGCTGGACCTTCCGGTGCACCTCCCAAGTTGAGATGAATTGCTCCCATGAGCGTACGATAGCAGCGGTCGGTTAACGGCGTAATCACAAGGCGCGACGAGTTTCCTAGGTATTCGTAACCATATTCGACGGAAGCATTCATCATGCGCAACATCACGGTCTCTTTTCTATCGTACGAACCGTCATCTTTTTGCACTTTCTTCAATTCGTACGTCGCACGCAACTGTGACAACCAGGAAAAATCGCGTTCGGAGGATACGCCATCTTCGGCAAGCTTACGGGCCACGTCTCGATTGTGGACATCCATGACCACCAAAGCAGAGAGCGTTTTACGCTGTAAAGGAGTCAGGTCACCTCTCACTAACTCGATAATCTCTTTCAATTGCCGATCGCACTTCTCCGCGGCTTTCTTCACGCTCCCTGGATTGGATTTTTCGTTTCGTAAAGCTTCGGCGATGTCGCGAGTCCAATAAATCTGCGACCCAAGTAATACCACTTGACCGGGCCATTCCAACACCCATTTTTTCCGCTCCGTGGTCGCATACGCGCGAACTCCAGCAGCGCACTGTTTCTCAACTGCTTCTAACATTGACGTTTCGACTTCGCATAACCATCTTTCGACGGCACCGTTAGCCTTTGCCGGTTCTATAAACGTGTTGAACGGCACTTCTTCGCCTTCGACAGAATTCATGGCAACAATATATTCTCGATCGTCTTCTTCATTTTTTTCAAAAGTCACGGAATCTATACCTTCGAAGCACTTTCTCAAATGCGGTTGCACTCTGCGTGGATCTTTTGTTTCACTCAATATCTCGAGCATCTCGTCGTTCGAGAGAAAGAAGAAGCGCGGGAATGCGATGCGCTTCAACTCCAGGTAGGATTGTAAACCTCGCTGAATTTCATCGAGTAACGTGTTTGCGGCTTCCAAACTTTGTAATCGCGTTTCATCTCTGCCGCATTGTATCGCCGACGGATTCTTTGCGGTTGCATCCACGACGTTACGGTACATCTGATCCACAGACTTGAACTTTTCCCCTTCTACGGGCATCTGCTTCACGATATCTTCAGAGGCAAAAATTGGCTCCAAGTATTGCCAAGTCGCTTGACACGATCCCCACTGATCGAGCGTATCTTGTAAACGCTGCAGGGTCTCGCTCCAAACTACTGCGCGGTCGCCGAACGGCTGCGAAAATGGAGACGCGCGAATGGATTGGGTCTTCACGAGTTGATCGTCCAGAAGCGCCTGAGCGTCTTCCGTTCCGCCGAGGACGCACGTGCCAGTATCCTTGTATGGCGTACACACGAAATCTATACCATCCCAATCTTTCTCCATTTTTATTAAAGCGGACTCTAGCGCATTTTCCTTCGAAGCGCGCGCGACGATATCGCGGATAACATCGATTTTTGATTGTAAACCAGCTTCCAGAGCTTTCTCCAAGGTAAGCGTGGAAGAGGAGCTATTTTTTGTCTCAGATAACGTCTCTGTTGACGTAGGCGAATCTGACGACAACTCAGATGATATAAACTTATCTTCCGTGGTATCGTCCAATGCCAGTACAGGTTGGTTGTCATCTACTACGTTGAGTAATTCTCGAATATCTTTCCAATGCCGTTCTTTCAACGCGTCGCTCGATAACGTTTCAAGCGCCGGTAACGTTGCCTCGAAGTTTTGAACGCACTTATCCAAACGTGATACTACTTCATCGCGTTTGTCTTTCCTCATGCGTTTCAACTTTCCTAATTGTACCTTTGTCTTTTCAATCTTTTCGAGAACACTATCTACGTTAACGTCTACGATGGCAGAATGCATCCATTCTGTGGAAATGGATTGGAACGTATTCAATTGTTCCCATGCGGTTTCTCTTATTGTCAATTCGCGATTGGCGTCGTCGAGCGCTCGGAAATTAAACGCACTCGATACATTCGAAGCAATATTCTCCCCCTCCACACCGTCTCTCGCATCGGACTCAACCGAGGATAACGAGTAAGTTTCGGCGTACGACTTCAAAGCGGCGGCGCGATCTCGCATACCGTCTAATCGCATTCTCGTTTCTTTCAACGATTCAATCACCACAGAGGGAAGAATACACTCGTTCATAACCTCTTCACCAGTAGGTCCTCCTGGTAGTTGCTCAAAAATTTCTTCGCCACTCTTCTCTAAACGTTCGGATTCTGACTTTAAAATCGCGATATTTGCTTCGTCGCGTGTATCCAAGTAGGTTTTCGCGTCTTCCAACGCCTTGCCATGTTCCTCTACAGCGACGCGCAAATCATCAAGTTTAACCTGATCGTGCGCCGGAATCTTCACCGAATGCGTTGATGCGAGTGAATACATCGTTTCAATCGAAACAGACTCCATTTCGAACGAACGAACATTTTCTGCTGCTTTCACCACAGTTCGTTTATAGCGAACGCTTTCGTCAAGCGCCCCCGACGCCACTTTTGCTGATTCGTCATTTCTAGTGTCTATTGCGCCATCTTCCGCGTTCATACTAACTTGTCCGCCTGTCTCGTCATCTTTTTTGACGTCTTGTTCACAGTGACCTTCGTCACTTTCTTCTCGTCCAGTCTTGGGATAGTCTCGCAACATCTCCGTGGACGCTTCCAACGTGCTAAGCAAGGCTACCGTTTTTGCTTTTGCTGTTGTAATTAATCTCTCCTTCACTTTAATCGCAGCTTCGGCACAGATTGGCGTCACAATTTTTTTAATTTGAGAAGTGTCGACGCGCAGCGATCCTATTTGGCGCGATTTCTCGATAGAATCGATATCAGCAGTCCATGCGGCGACAATCGAAAGCGCAGAAGTAAAGTCCTCCGTCGACGGTGGCTTATTTTTGCCTTCTACTTTCACGAGTTCTCGAGTCGGATTCGTTTCGCCAAAATCATATATCGCGCGAGCGTTCATAAATTGCGTCAACGCGCAATACTCGATGGCTTTATCGAAATCTTCGCGTAATCTACTCCGCGCCTTTTCCATCGCTTCGTGCGCTCGCGCGCTCTCTTTAGCTATCTTCGACGCCGAAAACGTTTGCGCGAGAAAGGGTACGTCTGCATCCGCTGGAAGCGAAGTTGCAGTGGCGCTCAAAATTCTCGGCACAGAATTCACGAGTTGTAACGAATGTGAGCGCGAAGACTTCTCAATATTCTCCAACAGCGCATCAAACTCTGGCGTCAACGCGGTGGTGACGCCGGCAATCGCCGGGAACAAAGCTTCTACAACAAACACGCCGTCATTGTTATTCTCGTCCGCTTGTACCGTATTGATTTCATTAAAAACCGTTTCTGATACTTTGATGACGCTTTCTGCGAGTTGCGAATTGACGACTAAATCGCAAAATCTTGTAAAATGACCCAGTCGATCCTTCTCCCTTTCGAGTATTTTCCGCGTTTTCTCGCGCTTTCGCATTTTCGAAGCTTCCTCGGCGAGTGAAGTGGAAGAAGACAGTGACGGCGCCGGTGCCATCAGTAATGCCGACGCAGAAAACTCTTCTTCTACTTCTTTTGTGATACACTCCTCCTCTTTTACCATCCTCTCGTCGCTCTCCTCGTCTCCATCACCTTCTTCTTCCTCCTCCTTTTCGACGGAATCTGTTTCCATACCGCCGCTGCCTAACATTGCGCAACTTCTCACGACCGATGCGTTCACTCTGTTCGCTACCCTCGTCGCCTCTTCTACTTTCAAATCAATTACAGGTTGCACAACTTTGACTCTGTGCGTATCGCAATGCGTCTTAAACGCCTCTGCGGTATACGCAAAACCATCTCGTTTCGGCACGAACGACGTTTCGTCAATCGCGCTCGCAATCGCAAACAACTTTTGCATCGCCGGCGCAAACCTCTCCGACGCCACGAACGCTCTCTTCTCAATCTGCATCCTTGTCCTCTCAAACATTCTTCTTCTCACTTCCGCTCTCCAAATCCGTATCGCCTTTCTCTCCCTATACCTCGCGTACGTCGACAAACATCGCATGGCGCGTACCAAATGCTTCTCTCGCATCCACTCGGACAACGCGTAACATTTACTCGCCGACCCATCCGCCGGGTGGTGCACCACCGCCGTCGCGGAAACGATAAACAAATCCTCTTTCGACGAAGACGCATTGAAGAACCCTCTCTTCTCTTCTCGTTCTCTCCTTTTCCTTTCCTTCTCGTCGATTTCAACCAACGCGTACGCGTCGTAGGGTTCTTTCCCACTCGCGTCGGCCACAGTTTTCTCGTAGGAACTTTTCCGTTCGCACATGAAAAACTCTCTTTTTGGTCGCTCGCCTCGTTCCGCGCACGTGAGGTAATACACGATGATATCCTCGTCCGTTTGTTTCTTCTTCTCCTCCTCAAACTCGTCGGTAAGATCCTCTCCATCTTCTCCTCTTTTGAGCTTCTTTCTCGTCGTTTCCGTCGTCGTCAAAGGAGAAAAGTCGTCGAAACGTAAAAAAGTCGCCAAGTTCCTCACGTCGTTTCGCCTCGCCAAACCTCTCCTTCGTCTCGCTAAAGAAGAAGACGGTTCGACCAACATCTTCTTCGCGCCTTCTCTCTCTCCCTCTCTCTTTCTCAGAAGAACCTGCGCCCCACCACGGGCAGAGAGAGAGAGAGAGAGAGAGTCAAAGAGATGCGCGTTCTTCTTCTCGCGTGGCTATTTTTGGTCTTTTTTTTTTTTTCTCTCGCGAGAGATACAAAATTTTAAAATACGAGTAGTGTAAGACACATACCATCGACAAAAAGCTTGATTATTATCTAGGAATCATTTTAATGATCATCACGCACATCTCACGCGACTGTCCATTTGCTCTTCTTGCATTCGTGAGATGAAACACAATTATTTTCCATCGTGCGAAAGGATTTCTTCTTCATTCTCGCGATCGAGTCATAGGAAGCTTTCTCATGTGGCAAAACTTCAATCAGATCCAAATGAAAAAAAGACGTTTTAGGGGAAAACCCCCAGAAGAAGACCACAGAGAGAAAAGCGAATTGTTTAAGCGAGAGCAGAGAGTTAGAGAGAGAGTTTTTTATTACGATGATGACGATGACGGCGACGAGGGAGAGGAGGAGGAAGAGTCGTGGTCGTGTGCACTCTTGGTCTTCTTCTTCTGCGGTACTTTCTGCGTACGCGAATCAAACGTTAAAACCGATTGGAATTCGTATAAACGGCGAATGCACGTCGTTCCATCATCGCGCGCGAGAAGAACGCTCTCGCCTACTCTCGATCTTAAAAACGAACAAAACGACGTCATTCAATGGAAAAGTACGCGACGAAATCGCCTTGCTCGAAAAGCTCTGCAAAAATTCCCACGCGCAACACCGAAGGTCGAAATTGTTTCAAAGTGTACAAATGGTTGTCAAAGAGGTGCTGTTTTTACTCAAAACGGTCAACGCTCCTCTCGCCTTGGCAAAGTTGGAGAAGAGTTTACACGAACATTTTGAAGAGGAGAAGAAAGATAAAAGCAAAGAGAGAGAAACGATTTTAGCGCCGTCGAGAGAACAGTTGGCGGTGTGCGTGAACGCGTTGCGAGCGACGGCGTTTGGTATCGGCGGCGGCGAGGGTAGGGGCGTTCGGGAGAAGATTCAGACGTGCGGTATACACGCGACGACGGAGATTTCGAGGTCATTTTTTGTGCCGTTTGCGACGGTGGTTTTGAGTGCTCTCGCGCGAGTGCAGATTTTGGTGTTTCAATGGTGCGCGGAGTGCGCGGAGTTGCACAACGTGCTCGCCGGTTTTGGAGGGTGTTTGCCTTCGTCTTCGTCTCGTTCGTTCGGGGAGGAGAACGGGGTACCGAAAACGAACGCGTTTAAAGAGGAGTTGGTAGTTGAATGGGAAAAAGAAAAGACGAAGAAAAATAAAGAAGAAGAAGAAGATGATGAAGAAGATGAGAATGAAAAGGACGAAAAAAAGGACACGAGTGGTCGCTTCAAAGACGTCGTACCTCGCGTGCGTGCGTTCGAGTCTGGCAACGATATTTTCGGATGGGACGAAAATTGGGCGCCGCTCCTCGTTTCCTCGCCGTCCCGCATATCTGCTGTTGTAGCGCAACGACGAGATAGTTCTATTACCACTGAAGCAGTAGCAAACGAAAAAGAGGACGATGTAGATCTCGGAGCAAAAGTCGATCGCGAGGGACTCACGAAGCCGCCGACGATGACGACGAAACCATCGCCGGCGACGACCACCGTGTCGTTAGGCTTAGGTGTCCCTTTAGTGGACGTCGACAAAGATTTGCAAAAAAAAATAGCGCAATCCAAACCTAACTATAAGGACGGTCAAGGCCGAGACGCCTCTGGTAAGCGTTCGCTCGACGCCGCGATGACGAAGAAGGAGAAAAAGTTAAGAAAGAAGGAAGAGATGGAGAAGAAGCAAAAGTTAGCCGTGGATCCAGTCGCGCGCTTGAAAGCTATATTCGAAGGATAGAGTATACTGAAGCTAGTTAGCATGTAATAATAGTAGATGTAATAGTAATCGTGTTTATATTATGAGTATCAAAAATCGTTATAAAGAGTAGTAGTAAAAATACATCATCGCTGTGAGAACAAACCGCGCCGCCGCCGGTAGCGAAAAAGTCAAAGCGAAGCGAGACCGACGAAGTTGTTGGTTACGAGTCCTTTCGACACCCACGGAAACTTCGCCCAAAAGTCTCCACTCACGTTCTCCCTGAGCGTTATATCGTCCGCGAGTACCGCCGCGACGATTAAAATCCACATGCATACCCAAAGTTGGAGGGCTTTGGTGAGTATTACGAAGAGTATTTTAAACCACCTATAATCGTTCCTCTTCGAGGAGACTGTCGACGCGAACCCTGTTCCACTCCCTCCCCCACGCGCGGCCAAAACCATCGCGTCTTCGTATCCAACCTCCTCGGCAATCTGATCCAACGCCTCCTTCACGTATTCATTCCTCTTCTTCTTCCTTTCCTCTTCGTCCTCTTCTTCGCCTCGACTTTTGTGGTCAATCCTCTCGCCTCCGCCGCCGCCCGTACCGCTAACGTCCCGGTGGTACAAAACAACCCCATCCTCGGTCTCGCACGCCTCGAGCGTCTCTAACAACTTCACAACTTTCGCGTTCGCACCAACTGCTGCGTCCATCGCTCGTTTCGTCTCCTCTCGCAAAGTCTCTTTCACGTTCGCCAGTCGCGTCGAAAACAGTTCGAGCAGGTCCTTTTGCTCCTTCGTCGTCCTCTCCTCGTCGCTCTTTTCCTCCTTTTCCAACTGTTCCACGCGCATGCGAAGCGATCTGTTTTCCTTTTGAGATTCCAGCATCAAGAATTCGAGCCGTTTCACTCGCGCTTCCATCGTTTCCTTTTCTTCTTCTTCTTCTTCTTCTTCTTCTTCTTCTTCTTCTTCTTCTTCTTCAGGAGTTAAAGTCGTCGTCGGCGACGCGAAGTTCTTCTTCGTCTCCTCTTCCTCGCGAAAAGAAAAGGACGAGGAAGAGGACGGAGAGAGAGAAAAGGTGAGTTCGTCGTTCTCGGAGGAGGAGGACATCTTTTGGTTCGTCGTCGCGGAGAGGTCTCGCGAATACGCGCAGAGTAAAGTGTGTCAAGGAGTTCCGTGAAAAAAGAAGTGAAGACAAAGAGACAAGACAGGAGGATTTTCGTATAATTTAAGCGTCATCACGAATACATTATAATATGACTATTCTAGAAAGCATCGCGTTGTATACGCACAAGAGGCGCAGTGCAGGGCACACCACGCAACTTTAATCTCATCGTCTCGACTTTTAGACAAAATCTGTGACGAAAGACTCGTACGATTTGTTGCCGTACCCGACGCCGCAGAAGAGCAAGCCGTGAGGGGGCGCCGGCGGAGCGGAAGCCATTCGGTCGCGGTTTCGGGCGAGATCGAGAAGCGCGTCTTCGTTGAACTTTTTTGAACTCGAGAGCGAAGATGATGCTTCTCGGCAGGCGGTAGAGACTATGCATCGGACCATTTTGCGAAGGAAGCGATCGGCGACGAGCTCTATGGCGATGCATTCGAGGGGTTCTTCTTCTTCTTCTTCTTCTTTTTCCGTTCTTGTCGCGCGATGAAAAGCGGTCTCGTCGAAAAGTAGCGACGTGTCTTTATACCGCCGGTCGCGGTATCGTTTCCCGTATTTACTCGTCGCTGCTTTCATTTGAAACTTTGGAATCGATATGGTTTTTGCTCGCGCGTAGAGCATTTTGCACTCCGTCGATTTACCTTTCGGCGTATCTCTCGCGTACGCGTAAAAGTCGAGAGTTTTATTTTCAAACTTCCGCAGCATTCTATCCAGCAAATCGCAATCAATCTCTTCTTTGGAATGGTGCGCGAACGCGTCTAAATCTTCTACATCTGTTTCACCTCCTTCTACTTTTCTCAGCTCTTCCTTCACTTCGTCGACGTCTAACGTTTTTTTCGGTATTATGTACACGTACCTTCTCCACGTCGCCGAAAACGTCGCGTGCCATTCCGCGTTGACTCTAAAACACTCCACCGCTTTCAAATACCCGCGCTTCCCAACCTCCGTGGACTCATTAATCGCTCTTCGAATCAACTCGCACTTCCTCTCCTCCTCTGTTTCGTCCACGTACCTCCGCTCCAAGTGATTTTTCCCGTCTCTAAATATTTGCACAATCTGCCCCGCGCCGGAAACGTTTCGATCCGTCCGTCCGCTTTGGTACACGACGGGATGCTTCTCCTTATCGAATCCCGCGCAGTGCTCGCCTAAACTTTCCCGTATCGTTGCCACAACGCTCGCATTTCCAGGTTGCCAGTTATCGCCGTAAAATCTCTCGCTGGAATGTTTACTCGTATCGTCCACGTTTTTATCCCACGCGAACGACGCGAACGCGTTGCCGAAATACTTCAATCTGACGCAATATTTCGCGCGTTTGCTGTGTTTGTTAAAAGAAGAAAGGTCAGTTCAAAACATTATCAACATCCGCAAAATTTTACCTTTCCGTCTGCGTTCGATGGCTCCTTTGTTTCGCATCCTTCGCCTCTTCTAACGTCTTTTGCACAGAAAAATTCCAAGGCAAATCCGGTTCCGCGTCGGCGACGTGTACGTCTGACAAGTTCTTTTCCTCTCTCACGATTTGGAGTAAAAACCGTTCCACGGATAACCAATCTCGAAAATCCATCGATCGCACGTTCGAGTCGTTTATGAACGTTTCGTTGGTAGAAGAAGAGGAAGACATCATCATTTCGTTCCGGGGAAAATCACTTCTCACACTCGTTGTTGTTTCTCTGATGCGCGGGCGATAAGAATAATGGTAATACCAATAACGTTTCAAAAAAGCGCCGTTTCGCGAGGAGGAAAAGGAGGAGAAGATGCGCGCGCGCGTGCACATGTGAATGCGCGTTCGCTCTCGCTCCTTTCTCGCGCGCTCGTTTTATTTGTTAGTATGCCGCCAAAAACCGTTTAGATACGAGAGAAGCATTTGGTTGGTTTTTTTTCCGCGATGGCTAATTAATTTATTTTTTAAAAATACGCGGGAGCTAGGAGAAAAAGAGCAAAAATAACCACCAAACAAGTTTGACCGCACAACCAACTGAGCGCGAAAGCGAGAGAGAAAAGAGCGCACTCATGGCAGAAGGAGCTCGCGGAGAAGAAGATGCGAAGGACACGAACCAATCGTCGTCCTCGAAAAGCAGCTCGAATTTGATGCTCGAACGACAACGACAGAAACAGAAACCGTTTTCCCCGACGAGAAGTACGACTCACAACGGGAGAAGTAAAAGAAGGAAAAAAACGATGATGGATGCGTCCGCGTTACCGAGCGCTCGTTTATACCAGTCCTTTTCGGATTGGAAATACATCGCCACGTTTGCCTCGGTCGCGCTCGTCGTGGTGACTGTATTCTTTATCTATCTCTCTTTAGCCGCGTGGACGAGGTGCACGAGAAACATCACCTCAGAGTTACAAAAAGAGAAAGGGCGAGAGGAATTGGTGAAGACGTGGTTGACGTGCACGTACGCCAGGGAAGTTGGAAACGCGTACAAGCCGTGGAAATGGGACGATTTCGCGGTGTTGTTCGTTCGCTTGTGCATGCTTTCGCAATTCGGCGAGGTTGTGTTTCACCAGATGGTCGGATGGCACGTCTCGAGGTTTCGAAATTGGCGAACGAAGACGTGCGTGTACTCGTTCGGTTTATATAATTTGACGTACTTCGGAACGATAGCTATTCTTGGATTTTATCATCAATACACGCAATACGCGTGTTATTATCTCTTTGGCATTCTCATGTGGAGTGGGTTATCGGCGTTTGATTTTTGGTCCACCAAAGGCATTTCCTACGGGTTCGTGTATATTTATTTAATGGCGATTATAGGAAAGAACGTGGTTGAATTTTTCTTAATCGTCATGAGCGACCAATCGGTATCACCGATGATGAAACTGTTCATTCGGTTTGGTTTAGACCCGATTTTCTGGGAGCTCGTGAGAGGAGCGGAAAGGCATTTCGCGCGTTTGAATCCATCGCCTGGGCCGTGTTTGCAAATTCCGTATTACCTCTCCTTCGCGTTGCAACAGGCGTTTTTTTCGAGGTACGTGATGTTCCTCTTAGCCGCAGACGGGACGGTGAAATCGATGGCTACCGTACAAACGATTCTTTCCTTGCACGAACTCATGATTGCACTGACGACGAAAGATCGCGACAAGTATTTAGCCCGCGCGTTTTTAGGCAAACAAACCGCCGAGGCGTTGTTGACGACGCAAAAGCAACACGATATTTTAGCGATGAACTCCATCATTTCCGCGTTTGCGGAGATAGCGGCTATCATCGTCATCTCTATTTACTTGTACATATTTCGAATGGCTAAAGTTGGGAACGAGTCCATCGTTTCTTTTAAAAGTTACGCGATTCAAGCGGTCAATTTGATTGCGATTGAAATCGCGTTGTCCTTTTTGACCGTGTACGTCCAACAACGTTTTCACGGCATGCGACATAAGAGCATGTTTCCGAAAATCAAGAAGAAGAAGAAGAACAACAACGATATAAACAACAATAACAAAAGAAGGAGTGTTAAAGAAGGAAATACGAAGAAACAACAGCAATGGTTTGGGGGCGTTCGAAGGTTTCTCGAGCAGCCGCCGTATGCGTTTTACGTCTTCATTTGGGTCGGCGTCATGCTCATCCATAAAATCACCACGTACTTGGTCGGCGGTCAATTTCATCGGTATTTGTGCCCGCGAGTGGACGAACGCGACGGGTCTATATACACGTTTCAATGCACCACCGAGGATCTGGATTTAGCCCCAGGCGGATTCTATTTCAACATGCGCGGGTTTATGATTCAAATGATTGACTTTCCAGTCGCGAATAACGAGGAACGGTTTTATCGAAACACTTCGCAAAGTTGGGCGTATAACAAGAACCACGACGGTTAACGAGGCGACGAGATGATGAATATGTTGTGGTTTTTTATTATATTATGAGAATGATTATTAGAATAAAGCTCGTCGTCGTTGCATCATGTTAATAAACATTTACGCCCACTCGATCGGGAACACTTCCGCTTTCGGGTCGTACTTCGCCGCGTATTCTTGCAACCCCTTCCACAAGTTCGGCTCGACGCCGATCGTCCCTTTCTTCTTGTTTTCGGCGGCCAACGCGTCGCCTCTTTCGCCCGGCAAGTTGATCGAACTCACGCCTTCCTTCCTCTCCGCGTTCTTCACGCGCTCCATCACGAACGCGCTTTGCTCTAAGAAATCGTCGTTACCCAAGATCTTCGGGTCAATGGCGAACACCAAGTTACCCCAGTTCTTCGCCGCCTTCTTATCGTTGTACGCGGCGCCGACCAACGGACCGGCTAACAACTCGATGCACAAGGACAAGTTGCTAGACTTGTACCCGCAATCAAAGGTCATGATCGCCCCACCATCCAACGCGGCGTTCGCATCCGTGGTCATGTTCCCGTCCTTGTCTTGTGCAACGTTCGGCGGTAACGGTTTACCACTCGTCTTGGCTTCCAACAACCCGAAGAAGGCGTACGCCGAAGTCGCCATGTCCAAAGTCATCGGCTCGCCGCCTTTCCTCGGGATCGAGCATCCGATTGGGTTGGTCCCAAAAATCGCTTGCTTCGCCCCAGCCGGCGCCACAAACTCCGGCGATTGCGCCAAGACAATCCCAACCATGCCTTGCTCGCCAATCTTCTTCGCGTAGTACCCCAACGCCCCGGTACTCGTAAACGTGTGGTTCGTCCCGACGACCCCGACCCCGTGTTGCTTGCACTTCTCGATCGCAATCTCCGCCGCTTTGTCCAAAACAATCATCCCGTGGTTGTTACCGCCATCGATTGCAGCCGATAAAGGCACCGGTTCGGTGATTTTGATCGGCGTCGCCTCCGGGTCTCGCGCGATGCCGTTCGTCGTCACTTTGATAATCCCTTGGTTGTTCCCACGCAGTTGGGCGTACATCAAAATATCCAAAATGCATTCGGTGGCTTTTTCGTCGTACCCGTAGGTTTTGATCGCTTTTCGCGTGGTTTCCGTGAGTTCGTCGATGGAGACCACGGTGTCTCCTGAAGCTTTCACGACGAAAGACTTCTTCGAAGCGGAGGAAACTCTTCCTCGTTTGAGAGGAGATTTCGATTTCATCATCGTCACCCCGGGGGTGATGGATGCAGATTTTAATGAAAAACTCATCTTTGTGTGTGTCTTATTTTATATTTGAAAAGGAACTCCTTTGTGTGAGCAGTAATAAATATATACTACGCGTAAAATAATAATAACTTTTGCGATACCTTTTGTGCGTGTAAAAAGAAAGCGCGTTGAAGTCGTGTTTATTGTGGTGCGATTGAGATGTGATTACACAAACTCTCTCTCGATGAGAATGGATAGAGAGATATTTCCTAATAAGCCACGGAAGGAACTTGACACGTCATCTCGAGATTTAAAAAACCCTAAATGAACATGTTTTTTGCTTTCCTCTCTTGTCTTTTTTTTTTTGAAGTTTTCTGGAAAAACTTTAGTAGGAGCAGCAGTGAGAGAGAGAGGACACAAAGTGAAAGAATGTCGAAGAAAGGAGCGGGTCCCGTGTGGTGTTTACACATCGCTCTGGAGTTGAAGAAAGAATTCGTGGACAAGTTTCTTTTGAAATTTGCGGAGTTAGCGAGACACGTGGAAGCGAACGAGCCGGAGACACTTTCGTACGAAATCGGACGAAGCGACGAAAATGAGTGCAAATTTATCATCGTCGAACGGTATTCGAAGAAAGAATATTTAGCGGAACCGCACCAGACGTCGGAAATGTTTAAGAAATTTAAGCAGTGGATGAGTGCGAACGAGGAGATGTTTGTCTCGAAGGATGGGTTTAGCTTTTACGAACAGCAGATTGGGTACATGCACAGATGATGTGAATATATTTATTATTATTAGATTACATTTTTAC
>Ga0255775_1001345_pt1 | contig 22909 bp, 29 predicted proteins | sample 011ome_26_FD_179973 | JGI IMG/M metagenome (GOLD analysis project Ga0255775, IMG submission 179973) | Coastal salt marsh microbial communities from the Groves Creek Marsh, Skidaway Island, Georgia - 011511BT metaG (version 2) | ecosystem: Environmental > Aquatic > Marine > Intertidal zone > Salt...
TAATTATAGCCGTAATAATTAGATCGTTATTTTTGCAGCCATTTTATATTCCGTCTTCTTCAATGGAACCTACATTATTAGTTGGTGATAGGCTTTTTGTTACCAAATATTCATATGGATATAGCAAGCATTCCTTCCCATTTAGTCCGCCAATTTTAAAAGGGAGAATCATTTTTAATGAACCAAAAAGGGGCGATGTAGTCGTATTCAAAACTCCAGCTGATAACCGGACTGATTACATTAAAAGATTAATTGGACTACCAGGTGATAAAATTCAATTTATAGATGGAAATTTGTATTTAAATAATTCTGAAATTTTAAAATCCAAAGTTTCATTAAATGATGAAATTTACTGTGGAGATAGAATAATTGATGTTATGACTTTTGAAGAAAGTTTATCAGTTAACAAGAGACACAAATCTGTATATTTAAAAGAATTTTCATATAAGGACTCAGATGTTTTCGAAGTTCCAACTGATCATTATTTTTTTTTAGGAGATAACAGAGACTGCTCAAAAGATAGTCGATATTTAACTAGTGTTGGCTATGTTCATAAAAATAACCTTGTAGGAAAAGCGCAATTTATTTTTTTTTCATCTGATAGAAAAATTGGTAGTTTTTTTTCTTTTTGGAAATGGCATAAATCAATTCGATTTGATAGATTTTTTAAAAAAATTAGTTAATGAAAATTAATTTATCTAATCTTGAAAAAAAACTGGATATTAAATTTAAAAATAGTGATCTTTTAGTAAGAGCTTTAACTCATAAAAGTTTTAATTCAGAGGATAATAACGAAAAAATAGAATTTTTAGGAGATAGAGTTCTTGGATTAGTTATAGCAAAAAAACTTTTAGAGATTTATCCAAATGAAAAAGAAGGAATTTTAGATAAGAAATTTGCATCTCTTGTTAATAAGAAAACTTGTTTAGAAATTGCAAAAAAAATTGAATTAGAAAAATATATTTTAACTTTTAATCCAAAAAATAAAAAAATTAAAATTGAAGATAAAGTTGTTTCAGATAGTTGTGAAGCACTTATAGGTGCAATTTATCTTGATAAGGGTTTTTCAATTTGTGAAAAAATTATTTTAGAATTGTGGAAAAATAAAATTAGTGAAAGTGTAGTAACCCCAATAGATGCAAAAACCAAACTTCAAGAGCTATCTTTAAAAAAATTTAAAAAACTTCCTATTTATAAATTGATCTCCAATACAGGGCCTAGACATAAACCTATTTTTAAAATAGCAGTAAAATTACAAAATACAAAGTTTTTTACTGCAGAAGGAAATTCAAAAAAAAATGCAGAACAAAACGCAGCTCAACTTTGTCTAGATCATATTGAATAATTATGAATTGGTCTGACGCTGGATATTTAATTTCTAAAAATAGATATAATGAAAATTCCATTATTGCAGAATTTTTTACTAAAGAACGTGGCAAGATTTCAGGAATTATTTTTGGTGGTACCTCTAAGAAAATTAAGAATTATTTACAAATTGGTAATAAATTACATATTAATTACAACTCTAAAAACGAAAATAGAACTGGATATTTCAAAATTGAAATTTTAGAAGCATGTACCCCAAGATACTTTGATAATAATATGAAATTATCTTGTATTTCTTCAGGTATGAATTTAATTAAAATTTTAACTGCTGAAGCTCAAGCTAATTTAGATGTTTACAATTTGTTAGAAAAATTTTTTATTATTTTATCTAATGATAATTGGGTTCAAGAATACATTTTCTGGGAACTGAAATTACTAAGTTATTTAGGATATGATTTAGAAATAGAAAATTTGGTTGAAAAAAATATTGTTAATAATGAAGTTGAGTATTCTGCAAAGTCATCTATTGAAAAAAAAATTGTGCCTAATTTTTTTATAGATAAGAGCATTAAGGTTATTGATAATGAAACTTTATTAAAAGGCTTAAAATTAGTTGGTGATTATCTTGAAAAAACTGTCTTAAAACCGAACAATCTAAATAGTCCTATTAATAGAAATTATTTTATTAATACTTTAAAATAGTTATTTAATAATTTTATCTAATCGATCTGCATAGTAGCTTACAATAGCGTTTGCTCCAGCTCTTTTAAATGCTATCAAGCTTTCAAAAATTGCATCCTTACTAATAATTTTTTTCTGAACCGCATTAGATAGCAAACTATATTCACCAGAAACCTGATAAGCAAAAACTGGTATTTTAAATTTTTCTTTTATACTTTTTATAATATCAAGATAGGGCATCCCAGGTTTAACCATGACCATGTCTGCACCTTCTTTGATGTCTAGAGCTATTTCTCTAATTGCTTCATCACTATTTCTAAAATCCATTTGATAAGTTTTTTTATCTCCTTTTAAAGATCCTTTTGAACCCACAGCATCTCTAAAAGGTCCATAAAAGCTAGATGCATATTTTGCTGCATATGAAAGTATTTGGACGTTTTTATAATTATTTTTATCCAAAGCCTTTCTGATTTTGCCAATTCTACCATCCATCATGTCTGAGGGTGCTAGTACATCGCATCCCATTTCAGCCTGTAATAAAGATTGTTTGATTAAAACCTCAATAGTTTCATCATTAATGATTTGATTTTTTTTAATTAATCCATCATGCCCGTGTGAGGTATAAGGATCTAAAGCAACATCACACATTATGCCTATTTCATTTTTATATTTTTTTTTAATTTCCACTAAGGCTTTGCAAACTAAGTTTTTATCACTTAAAGCCTCCTCTCCATTCGCATTTTTTTTTGAGGATTTTGTCTTTGGGAATAGAGCAACCATTGGTATTCTGGAACTTAGAGCTTTATCTATAATTTGGCTTAATCGATTTATAGTATATCTATAAACACCAGGCATACTTTTAATCGGCTCTTTCTTATTGGTTCCATCAATTAAAAAGACTGGAAGAATGAAATCACTTGGGCTAAGCGTATTTTCCTGTACCAGTCTTCTGGCCCAATCTGTTTTGCGATTTCTTCTTAATCGGAGGTTAGGATATGTTCCTGTAATCATTATTAAAGTTATTTGTAAATTGCGACAAAAGTATTATACAATTAATATTCAAAAAGAGTATTAGAAAATAATTATGACTTTAAATTTTGATGATTTTTATAAAACTGAATTTCAATTTGATGTTGATAGATTAAAACAGGCTTATAACGAAGTTATCAAAATTAAAAAATTTGAAACTATCAACGATGTTACTAATTTTGGTGCTATCTCTCTAACCCAAATTCCTGGAGATCCAGACTCTATTAAGGGAAATAAAGCAAGAGGGGTTTTTTGGACCAAACCAGATTCTACCGGTAAAGAAGTAACTAGAGATGTAAAAGTTGAAGAAGAAAAATATTCTGAATTTATTGATGACTACAAAGATACATACTTCAAGGAAGTCTATGAAAAGCTATCTTCTAAATACAAACTAGGTAGAGTTAGAATATTGTTGAAAGAACCAAGATCAACTTTAAGTTGGCATAGGGATCCTGAGCCAAGAATTCATATACCTATAATAACAAATCCTGGCTGTATCATGGTAATCGATAACGTTGCAAAACACATGCCAGCCGATGGCTCAGTTTGGATTACCAATAATACAAAATACCATAATTTTTTTAATGGTGGTGAGGAAAACAGGATACATATTGTAGCCTGTGTTTTAAATCATAAATTTAATTAACTTGAAAAAAGTTTTTATTGCTTCTGATCATGCGGGTTATTCTCTTAAAGAGGCTATAAAAATAAAATTTAAAAAAAAATTTAAATTTGAAGACTTAGGAACTAATTCTCAAGACGTTTCTGTAAATTATCCTGATTATGCTCATAAACTATGTAAAAAAGTTGTAATTAAAAAAAATAATTTTGGTATTTTAGTTTGTGGTTCAGGAATGGGCATGTCTATGGCTGCAAACAGACACAAAAATATTAGAGCTGCAGTTTGCTATTCAGTAAAAAATACTCAATTATCAAGATTGCATAACAATGCAAATGTTATTACATTGGGATCAAGGCTTATTAATAAAAATACTGCATTCAAGTGTATTGATGTTTTTATTAAAACAAAATTTGAGGGTGGAAGGCATTTACAAAGAGTCAAAAAAATATAAAAATAAATTATGTCTAAAGAATCAAATTATACAAATTCTAGCTTTAAAGATTTTTTTGAGAAAAGTTTATCAGACTCAGATCCTGAGTTGTTTAAAGCTATTAAAGATGAACTTGTTAGGCAGCAAAATCATATTGAACTAATAGCTTCAGAAAATATTGTTTCTAAAGCAGTCTTAGAAGCTCAAGGGTCAGTACTTACAAACAAATATGCAGAGGGCTATTCTGGAAAAAGATATTACAATGGTTGTGAGCATGTAGATGTTGCTGAAAATCTCGCTATAGAAAGACTTAAAAAATTATTTAATTGTAATTATGCAAATGTTCAACCACACTCAGGAGCTCAGGCAAATGGCGCAGTTTTTTTGGCCTTATTAAATCCAGGTGATACCTTTTTAGGAATGAGTTTAAATTCTGGTGGTCATATCACTCATGGATTAAAAATTTCAATGTCTGGAAAGTGGTTTAATGCAATTGGTTACGATGTAGACAAAACCTCGGAATTAATTGATTATGATAGTGTTGAAAAATTAGCTTTAGAACATAATCCTAAACTTATTATTGCTGGTAGTAGTGCTTATTCAAGAATAATAGACTTTAAAAGATTTAGAGAAATTGCAGATAAGGTTGGCGCATATCTAATGGTAGATATGGCTCATTTCTCTGGTTTAGTTGCTGGAAAAGGTTATCCAAATCCTTGTGATTACGCTCATGTAGTAACTTCAACAACTCATAAAGTTTTTAGAAGTGCTAGAGGTGGAATAATTTTAACTAATGATGAAAATTTATCAAAAAAAATTAATACTGCAGTGTTTCCTGGTTATCAGGGTGGTCCCTTAATGCATGTGATTGCTGCAAAAGCAGCAGGTTTTTATGAAGCTCTAAAACCAGAATTTGTTGAGTATATTAAATCGGTTAAAGCTAATGCTAAGATTTTATCTGAAACTTTAAAAAATAATGGTTTTAAGATTTACTCTGGTGGAACCGATACACATTTAATGTTAGTTGATCTTAGACCCTTCGGAGTTAAAGGAAACTTAGCTGCTGAAAGTTTGAGTAGAGCTAATATAACTTGCAATAAAAATGGAATACCATTTGATACGGAAAGTCCAATGATTACATCAGGTATTAGATTAGGTTCGCAAGCTGCCACTACAAGAGGATTTGGTTTAAAAGAATTTGAAACTGTTGGCAAACTAATAACAAAAACAATTCAGGGATTATCAAAAAATCCAGAGGATAATAGTGTGATAGAAAAAGAAGTTAGAGACGAAGTTGTTTCGCTTTGTTCATCATTCCCGATATATAAAAATTTAACAATATGATTTGCTCAATTTGTAAAAAAGGTGAGACCTCAGTTGTAGACTCACGTCCTACCGAAGATGGTACTGCTATAAGAAGAAGAAGATTGTGTGTTTGTGGAGCAAGATTTACTACATTTGAAAGAGTTCAATATAGAGAATTAATGGTTGTTAAAAAAAATGGAAGAAAATCGGCATTTGATCGAGATAAATTAGCTAAGTCAGTTTTTATCGCACTTAAAAAAAGACCTATAGATACAGAGACTACTGAAAAATTTATAAGTAGGATTTCTAGATCTTTGGAAGAATTGGGCCAAAGTGAGATATCTACTAACACAATCGGCACTATGGTTATGGAAGGATTAAAAGAATTAGATCCAGTTGCATATGTAAGATTTGCATCTGTGTATAGAAACTTTAGAGAAGAAAAAGATTTCGTTCAATTTGTGGACAAACTAGATGTCTACAAAAAAAGATAAAATCAAAAATTTAGATCATTTTTATATGAGTTTGGCTTTGGATTTAGCCAAATCCAAACATGGATTAACAGGTGTAAATCCTTCTGTTGGTTGTGTTTTAGTTAAAGATGAAAAAATCATATCAGTTGGCTCTACAGGCTATAATGGCAGACCACATGCGGAGAGAAACGCAATTGATTTTGCAACGGAAGATGTGAAAGGGTCATCCATGTTTGTGACACTTGCACCCTGTTGTCATTATGGAAAAACTCCACCATGTACAAATTTAATAATAAAAAAAAAAATTAAAAAAGTAATATATGGAATTGATGATGTTGATAAAAAAGTTAGATCTAAAAGTTTAAAAATTCTAAAAAAAAATAGAATTACTCTTAAAAAAGATAATCTTAACAATCAAATTAACAATTTTTATGCACCTTATAAATATAATAGATTGCATAACCTCCCTTATGTAACAGGTAAAATTGCGATTTCTAAAAATAATGTTTTTTTTAGTCCTGCTGTCAAAAAGATTACCAGTAATAAAACAGATAGATTTACTCATTACCTAAGATATAAAAATGATGGAATTTTAATCTCCTATAAAACACTTAATAATGATGACCCAAAATTAAATTGCAGAATAAAAGGATTAGAAAAATTCTCACCAATAAGAGTTATCTTAGATAAAAATATTATGACCAATAAGAAATCTTATATTTTTAAGACAAGTAATTCTAAGAATACAATTTTATTTTATAATTCAGATAAAAATAATAATTTAAAAATTTTAAAAGAGAAGGGCATCAAACTTTTTAAAATAAAATTAGACAAAAATAAGTTATTAGATTTGAAATCAATTCTAAAAAAGCTTTATTCTTTAGGCCTAAGAAACATTCTAGTAGAAAGTGGTAATGATCTTAGCAAATCTTTTATTAGTGATAAATTATTTAATGATTTTTATGTATTAAAAAGTTCTAATATTATTCCTATTTCAAAAGGTTCTAAAAAATTTAATAACTATGCTTATCTTAAAAAAAAATATAAATATGTGCACAAAATAAGCGGTGATTACGGTAATGATCAAATTAAGTTATTTAGAAGAAGTTAATTATGTTTAATGGTATAATTTATAACAAAGGTATAGTTGATAAGATTATCAAACGTTCTAAAGGTATTAATTTATTTATAAAATCTTCTCTAAAAATTAATTCAAAGGATTTAGGTGTTTCTGTTGCATGTGATGGTGTTTGTTTAACACTGATATCCTGTAAGAAAAAAATTTCGGAATTTTATTTGTCTAATGAAACTCTTTTAAGATCAAAATTTAAAAATATTAAAGTTGGTAATGTTTTAAACTTAGAATTACCCCTTATTTTTGGCCAAAAAATTTCTGGCCACATCTGCCAAGGTCATGTCGATACTGTTGCTAAAGTCGAATTAATAAAAAAAATTGATAAATCATACCTTTTTAGATTTAGGGTTGACGCTAAAACCGCAAAACAACTTATTGAAAAAGCATCTATATGTGTAAACGGAATTTCTCTTACAATTTCAAAAATTGAAAAAAAATTTTTTGAAATTTGGGTAATTCCTCATACTTTTAGTGAAACAAATTTATCTACTTTAAAAAAAGATGATCTGGTTAATTTAGAGATAGATATATTGTCTAAATATGTCAGAAATTACTTTAATGCTAAAAAATAAATTTTCCTCAATTGAGTCAATAATTAAAGCCGCTAGCAAGGGGCAGATGTTTATCTTGGTTGATGATGAAAAGAGAGAAAACGAAGGTGACTTAGTTATATCCTCTTCTTTTGCGAATACTAAGAATATTAATTTTATGGCCAAATATGGTAGGGGACTAATATGTTTAGCTATGGATAGTGTTCAGGCCAAAAAATTAAGTTTGAGTATGATGTCACCAGTTAATGAGTCTAGAAACAAAACTGCATTTACAGTTTCAATTGAAGCAAGAAAAGGAATTACTACTGGAATTTCAGCCAAAGACAGAGCTAAAACAATTAAAATTGCCTCAAAATCAAATGCTAATAAATCTGAAATAGTTTCACCTGGTCATGTGTTTCCCATAATTGCAAAAGATGGGGGCGTTCTAGTAAGAGCTGGTCACACTGAGGCTTCTGTAGATATTTCAAAATTAGCTAAGAAAAATAATTCTGCTGTAATTTGTGAAATAATGAATGATGATGGAACAATGTCTAAAGGTCAAGAATTACATGATTTTGCAAAAAAACATAAATTAAAAATTGGCAAGATAGAAGATTTAATTTCTTATCGATTAAAAAAAGAAAAATTAATTCGACTAAAAAAACAATCCTCAATAGTATTTAATAACCAAAAATATAAAATAAAAATTTATGAAAATAAGATTGATGGCTCAGAACATTTTGCTCTCATTAAAGGAAATATTTCAAAAAAAATTACACCTAGAGTTAGAGTGATATCTTCTAATGTTGTTCAAAATTATTTAATTGACCAAAAATTACCAAATTCTTTCAACAAAACTTTAAAATATTTTAAAAAATTTAGCCATTGTGTTCTAGTATTTATTAAAGATACAAATCTTAAGTCTGTAACACAAACTTTAAAAGATTACGAAAATAAGAATTTTTATAAAAAGGGTAATGATAAACTTATTAGAAATTATGGTATTGGAGCTCAAATAATAAAAGATTTAAAAATTAAAAATATGATATTAATAACAAAATCTCCTAAGAAGGTTGTGGGGTTAGATGGATATGATATCAAGATAGCTAAACAAGAAATTATATAATGAAAAACTATAAAATTTTAATAGTTGTTGCTGATTATTATAAGGATATTGCCAAAGGCTTACTTAAAAGTGCGAATGAAAAACTTTCAAAAAAATTTTTAGTAAAAGTTACAACGGTGCCAGGTGCCTTTGAGATACCAATTGCTATAGCTAAAAATATAAAAAAATATGATGGTTTTATTGCACTTGGGTGTGTAATTAAAGGACAGACACCTCATTTTGATTTCATTTCTCAAGCAGCTACAAATGCTATAATGAATTTAGGTGTAGAATATAAAAAACCCATCGGTAATGGTATTATAACCTGTCTTAATATGAAGCAAGCTATAGCTAGAAAAAAGAAAGGTGCAGAAGCTGCAAGCGCTGTAATTTCGATACTATCTCAATAATGAGAACTTCTTATAGTCCTAAAAATAATCCTAGAGTTATTATTATCCAAAAATTATATGGCAGTCTATTTAATGACGATGAAGTAATTGATTTTCCCAAACATAGATTTAAAAAATTTATTAAAGACGTTGTTAATGGAACTATAGAGAGAGACGAGTTTCTTGATGATGAGATTAATAGAGTGCTTGGCGAAGATTTTAAATTTTTAAATTTAGACAAAGTTTTTCAAGTTATTTTAAAATCGGCAGCTTATGAATTTTTGTATAAACCCAATGTATCACTAAAAATTATAATTAATGAATATCTTAATGCATCTAATTTTTTTTTAGAGGATTCCCAGACAAAATATCTAAATGCTCTTCTTGACAATCTTGGCAAAAATTTAAGAAATTCTAATGCATGAATTTGATATAATTAATAAATATCTTTCTAAATTATCAAATAAAAACTTATCATCATTAAATTTAAATGATGATGTATATTTTAATAAGTCTCAAAAGTTAGTTATTTCTGTAGATACCTATGTTCAGGGGATTCATTTTATTAATTTTAAGAATCCTGATTTAGTCATTAAAAAAATCTTAAGATCTTCAATATCAGACCTAATTTGCAAAGGTGTTTATCCTAAACATTATTTTATAAGTGCGAGTGGAAATAAAAAAAATTTTACAAAGTTGAATTTATTTAAAGTTTCAAAATCCTTAAAAGAAGAACAAAAAAAATATAATATATTTTTATCTGGAGGCGATACTGTTAATTCAAATAAATTGAGCTTTTCAATTACTACAATTGGTAATGCAAATAATATTATATATAGAAATAAAGCTAAAATTAATGATGATATTTATGTTACTGGAAATTTAGGCGATAGTTATATTGGATTAAAGATTTTACAAAAAAAGCTATATTTAAATAAAGAATTGGTAAAATATTTTGTAGACAAATATTATAAACCTAACCTTCAATATGCATTAGTTTCAAGGCTTAATAAAATTGCTAATACTTCTATGGATATTTCTGATGGACTTTTTTCTGATATTGAAAAATTGATAAATAAACAAAAACTTTCTTATGAAATTGATATCGACAAAATCCCTATCTCAAAAAATCTTATAAAATTAATTAATTCTCTAAAATTAAAAAAAGAGAGTTTAATATCTAGAGGAGATGATTATCAGATTTTATTTACAGCCGATAAGCGTAAAAATAGAATCATTCAATTAATTGCTAAAAAGCTTAAGATAAAGATAACAAAAATTGGCACTATAAAGAAACAAACAGATCACCCTAATATTATTGTAAAAAAAGGAAGAAAAATTAGGATTAATCAAAAGGGCTATTTTCATCAATTTTAAAGTTAATTATTGCCTTTTATGACTTTTTTTGTATTGTCCGGGCTTAAATAACTAACAACCAACAACCTTAAGGCAAACATGAATACAACAGTAGAAACAATATTATTATATACAATAGCCGCTGGTTTTTTATCTATAGTTTACGGATTCTTTACTGGCAGAAATATTTTAAGTCAAAGTGCAGGGAATGCAAAAATGCAAGAAATTGCATCTGCAATTCAAATTGGTGCAAAAGCTTATCTAGCGAGACAATATAAAACCATAGCAATTGTTGGTGTTGTAGTTTTAGTTATTGTTAGTATTGCCTTTAGTCCTTTGGTTGGTTTGGGATATTTAATTGGCGCAACTTTATCAGGTATAGCAGGATATGTTGGCATGTTAGTTTCAGTTCAAGCTAATGTAAGGACCGCTGAAGCATCAAGAAAAGGTCTTGCGAGTGGTTTAGCAGTAGCTTTTAAATCTGGAGCTGTAACTGGTATGCTAGTTGCAGGTTTAGCTTTGCTTTCTATAGCAGTTTATTATTATTTTTTAATTAAATATAACATTGAAGAGAGAGAGATTGTAAACGCTCTTGTGGCATTAGGTTTTGGTGCCTCTTTAATATCTATTTTTGCTAGACTGGGTGGCGGAATTTTTACCAAAGGTGCCGATGTAGGTGCTGACTTAGTAGGTAAAGTTGAAGCTGGAATTCCAGAAGATGATCCAAGAAACCCAGCAGTGATTGCAGATAACGTAGGCGATAATGTCGGTGATTGTGCGGGTATGGCTGCTGATTTATTCGAAACTTATGCGGTAACTATTGTTGCAACCATGGTTCTTTCATCAATCTTTTTTCATTCAGATTTAAATATGATGATTTACCCTTTAACGATAGGTGGTGCATGTATTTTGACATCAATTTTAGGAACCTATTTTGTTAAATTAGGTAAAGACAGAAATGTGATGAATGCATTGTATAAAGGTTTTGTCGTATCAGCAATTGCCTCTCTTATAATTTTATATCCTGTTACAGATTACGTAATTGGAATGGATAGTAATTACTATTTTAACGATACTTCATTTACAGGCATGAGCTTATATCTATGTGGAATTATCGGTCTAATTATTACAGGACTTTTGATATGGGTAACTGAATATTACACTGGAACAAATTATAGACCTGTGAGAAGTGTGGCCGCTTCATCAACAACAGGGCATGGTACAAATGTTATACAAGGTTTAGCAATTTCAATGGAGGCTACTGCTATCCCCGCATTAATAATTGTTGCTGGTATAATGTTAACAAATTATTTGGCAGGCTTGTACGGTATTGCTATATCAGTAACAACTATGTTGGCCTTAGCAGGAATGGTAGTTGCATTAGATGCTTATGGACCTGTTACGGACAATGCAGGTGGTATTGCTGAAATGTCAAACTTAGATAAAAAAGTTAGAAAAACAACTGATGCTTTGGATGCAGTTGGAAATACGACTAAAGCAGTTACAAAAGGTTATGCAATTGGTTCAGCTGGATTAGGAGCTCTAGTACTATTTGCAGCGTATACTGAGGATATTAAATATTTTTCAACTGTTGCTGGATCAAAATTAGAAGGCATAGTTGTAACTTTTGATCTATCAAATCCTTATGTGGTTGTTGGGTTATTAATTGGTGGAATGCTACCTTATTTATTTGGCTCAATGGGAATGCAAGCAGTAGGTAGAGCAGGTGGTGCTGTTGTTATCGAAGTAAGAAGGCAGTTTAAAAAATTCCCTGGAATTATGACAAGAAAACAAAAACCTGATTACGCTAAATTGGTTGATTTATTAACTGTTGCAGCAATCAAAGAAATGATCATTCCTTCATTGTTACCAGTGTTATCACCAATTGTTTTATACTTTGTAATTTTAGCAATCGGTGGACAAGTTGCAGCATTAGCTTCTGTTGGTGCAATGCTTCTTGGTGTAATCATCACAGGATTGTTTGTTGCTGTATCTATGACTGCAGGTGGTGGAGCATGGGATAATGCAAAAAAATATATTGAAGATGGAAATCATGGTGGCAAAGGTTCTGAAGCTCATAAAGCAGCAGTAACTGGCGACACTGTAGGAGACCCATACAAAGATACAGCTGGTCCAGCAGTTAATCCAATGATTAAAATTACAAATATTGTAGCTTTATTATTGTTAGCTGTTATCGCTGGCTAATTTCTTTTCGTTTTTTGGCCCTCTGACCAAGAGGGTCATTAATCTTTTGTCTCATACTAGACATAAATTCATAAATAAATGAATTACCCCTGTATGTAGAACCTGTAGTTTCTTTTGCTATTTTGATATCCTCCATATCATCTAAATCATACAGCTCTTTTTTTCTTAAAATACCCATTTTATCGATCTCTAAAACCAATACATCATTTTTGTAAATTTTCATTTGTCCTAAGTTTTTTAATTCAGATTGTGTCTGTTTTCTTTCAATATAAATCCAAACATCATTATCAAATTTACTTGTTGTAGATGGATTACCCAGAATTTTTCTTATATCATTTTTATTTGACTCGTTCACAACTAAAGAATTTTGTTTTTTTTCAAGAAACGGTACACCATGATGTTTCACAACTTTTTTTGGAGTACAATTAGTAACTGTTATTAAAATTAAAAAAATATATAATATTTTATTCATGAGCAAAAATTACTTAAATATTTACAATACTTTAATAAATTTCACTAGAAATAAAGATTTGTATATTTCTCTAAATAGAACTGATAATTTTTCTGATAGATTAACCTTGTTTTTGTTACATTTTTCTTTTTTTTTAAAAAATTATAAAAATGAGGAAAATAAAAAAATATTACAAGAGATTTATGATTTTAGCTTTCGACAATTAGAATTAAGTATTAGAGAAATTGGCTATGGAGATCAATCTATCAACAAAAAAATGAAGGATTATATAAATTTGTTTCATACAATGATCTCAGAAATTCATTTTTGGGAAGACTTTAGTCGAGTTGAAAGAATAAATAAATTATCCTTGTTTCTATCAGAATATGAGAAAATTGATGAATTAGTTACTTATTTTGAAAATTTTAATGATGATTTATCAAAAAAGTCTTTGAATTTATTTATAAAAAGTGTAAGTAACCACTAATTATGGCTGTACCGAAGCGAAAACAAACCCCATCCAGAACAGGAATGAGAAGGGCTCAAAATATGAAATTTTCAACTAAAAATATAGTTGAAGATAAAAAGTCAGGTGAATATAGACTTTCTCATCATTTAGACCTTAAAACTGGAATGTATAAGGGTAGACAAGTCTTAGACCCTAAGGAATAATAGTTCTCAAAAATTATTGATGTCAGATTTAATAAAAATTGCAGTTGATGCAATGGGTGGAGATAATTCACCTAAAAAAATTATTGATGGAATTATTCTCAATAATCAGAAAAATAAAAATATATTTTATAAAATTTTTGGAAATAAAACAGATATTGAATCATACATAAAAGACAAAATTGAAAAAAAATATTTTGATATAATTCACACTGAAAATTCAGTTAAGAGCACAGATAGTCCTCTGGAAGGAGCCAAAAGAGGAAAAGATACTAGCATGTGGTTAGCTATTGAAAGTGTTAAAAATAAAGATTCAGACATAATTATATCTGCAGGAAATACTGGCGCTCTACTGGTTATCTCAAAATTAAATTTAAAAATGATCGAAAATATAGATAAACCAGCTCTATCTGCTTTGTGGCCTAATAAAAAAGGTATGAGTGTGGTTTTAGATCTTGGGGCTAATATTGAATGTAGTTCAAAAAATTTAATCGATTTTTCTATTATGGGTGCATCATTATATAAATCTTTGTATCCAAACGATGATCCAAATGTTGCTTTACTTAATATTGGTTCTGAAGAATTAAAAGGTAATGAAACGATTAAAGAAACTTATCAATTATTAAATGAAAAAAATTCACAAAAAGGTTTTAATTTTTCCGGATACATTGAAGGTAATCAGCTCATGAATGGAGATGTCAATGTCATTGTGGCTGACGGATTTACTGGGAATGTAGCTTTAAAAACTGCAGAAGGAACAGCAAACTTTATTACAGGAGAATTAAAAAAAGCTATGGCTGGCAACTTAATCGGTAAAATTTCTTCTTTTTTGAACATATCAAATTTAAGAAAATTTAAAAAAAGATTAGACCCAAGATTGTACAATGGAGCTATTTTTATAGGCTTAGATTCACCTGTTGTTAAAAGTCATGGAGGTACAGACTATGTTGGATTTTCTAATTCGATTGATGTATGTTATAAAATTGTTAAAGGTGATTTAATAAGTAAAATTAAAGAAAATATTTGATTTCATGAGAGTAAATTTAACTAAAAAAGACTTAGTTAATTTAGTTTATATGCAGCTTGGATTTTCAAAACAAATATCTGAAAATTTGATTGAGGATTTTTTATCAACAATTCTTAAAAATATAATTGAAGAAAAGAAATTAAAGATATCAAAGTTTGGGACATTCTCAATTAGACAAAAAAAATCAAGAATAGGTAGAAATCCTAAAACCAAAGAAACAAAAATGATTTCTAGTAGACAGGTTGTCTTATTTAAACCATCTAAGGAATTTAAAGAATTAATTAATTTAAGAAATTAATGGAAAAATCAGACGGTGCCTACAAAACTATAGGTGAGGTTGCTAAAATTTTAAATCTTACAAATTCTAAAACAGGATCATTGTCTACTCACACAATTAGATTTTGGGAAAAAGAATTTAAACAATTAAAACCAAAAATTCTTAATGGCAATAGAAGATATTATGATCAAAAAAACATAGAAACACTTAAAAAAATTAAATTTCTTCTAAAAGACCAGGGCATGACCATCAATGGAGTTAAAAAACTCTTAAATAATGGTGAGCCTTTAGAACTTGACGAAATTGCAAATAATTCTATAAGAGCTGATAATTTAAGAAATAAACTTATTAAAATTTCAAAAATTATTAAAAATTTAAAAGAATTAAAATAATGGCAAAAAAAACACACGTAAAAGTAAGACTGGTCCCTGAAAGTAAACCTGATAGTCCTTTTTTTTATTATGTAAAAAAACCTGCTGGCGGTGAAAAAGCAAAGGTTAAACTATCAGCAAAAAAATACAATCCAGCTACACGAAAGCATGAAGTTTTTGTTGAAAAAAAACTTCCGCCTCATAGCAAATAATTATTTTTTCTTAAAATTTCTTTTTTCGTAATCAATATAAGACCAAATCATATTCTTCCAAATACGATTAGTAATTTTATGGTCTATATTAAGTTTTTTTGATTTACCTTTAATTTTCTTAAGAATTGAATTAATTCGCTCTTTATCAATTATTTCTTTTTTGAACTCTTTTAATTTAACAACTTCATTAACTAATAAAGTTCTTTTTTTTATTAACGCTAATAAGGAGTTATCTAATTTATCTAATTTAATTCTAATGAGATTTAATTTCTTTTTGTTATTTGGCGACATTTAATCAATTGGTTAATATAATAATTATTATATGTATTAACTATGTTTGTAAACCAGGATCCATATCAAAACAATATTCGTAGGTGGTTAATATTAATGTTTTCTCTAATCATATTAATTATAGCTGTTGGTGGTTTAACCAGGCTAACAGACTCGGGTCTTTCAATTACCGAATGGGAATTATTTAAAGGAATTTTGCCTCCATTTACTTCAGAAAAATGGAATTTTTATTTTGATGAATATAAGCAAATACCAGAATTCAAATCAATTAACTATGATATGACTTTAACTGAATTTAAGGTAATTTTTTATTGGGAATATATTCATAGATTAATAGCTCGATTAATAGGTTTATTTGCCTTAATTCCATTATTAATTATCTCTCTTAAATATAAAAAAAAATTAATTTCTGATTTTAAATATCTATCTATTTTTTTGTTAATTTGTATTCAAGGCACTGTTGGCTGGTATATGGTAACTAGTGGTTTAGTTAACAATACAGATGTGAGTCATTATAGGCTGGCTTTACACCTTTCTATAGCTTTGATTATCTTATCAATTAATTTTTGGTTTATTTTACAAACACTTAAAATTTCAAGCTTTAAAGTTCATTTTAATAATTCTTTTTTAAATTTTTTTCTTATTCTAATTATTTTTCAAATAATTTTAGGAGCTTTTCTAGCAGGAATGGATGGGGGTTTAATTTACAATTCTTGGCCAGATATGAATGGAAGTTTTGTTCCTAATGATATTACTTATGTTGATTTATTTTTATTTAGTTCTTTAGATAATCCTTCAGTTATTCAATTTTATCATCGATTAACAGCTTATTTATTATTTATTTTTTTAATTTTATTAAATTATTATACCTATAAGTACAAAATAGATTTTAAACCTGTTTTAATACTCGATCTTGCAATTTTAATTCAGATTGTTTTGGGGATTTTAACTTTAATAACTGGTGTAAAGATTACTTATGCCTCTTTACACCAGTTAGGATCTGTTTTTGTGTTAATTAGTTTTTTGTATATCAAATACAAAAATATTATTAGCTAACAGCTTTTAACGAACCTTTAGAAGACTTATTCAAAGCTTGCTCAATATCCTCAATAATATCATCAACATGTTCAATACCTATTGAAAGTCTTACATATCCTGGTGTAACACCTGCTTTTAATTGCTCTTCAGGGGTTAATTGGCTATGTGTTGTTGATGCTGGGTGTATTGCTAAACTTCTAGCGTCTCCAATGTTTGCCACATGATATAATAGTTTTAAAGAGTCTATAAACTTCTTACCAGCTTCTAAACCTCCTTTTAACTCAATACCGACAAGTGCACCTTTGCCACCTTTTAGATATTTTTCTGCTCTATCTGCAATATTTTTATCATGCTCTGTAGGATAAATAACTTTTGTTACTTCCTCATGATTTTTTAAGAATTCAACAACCTTTTCAGCATTCGAACAGTGTTGTTTCATTCTTAAAGCAACAGTTTCTAATCCTTGGATTACACCAAATGCATTGTCAGGTGATAAAGCAGCTCCAATATCTCTTAATAAAGTAACTCTAGCTCTAACTGCAAAAGCAACATTTGCACCCGTTAATTCTGGAACAACTTTACCCCAAACAGCCCCTCCATAACTAGCATCTGGCTCATTAAATAGTGGTTGTCTTTTTGGATCTGCAGTCCAATCAAAATTACCTCCATCAACAATACTGCCGCCAACTACCGTACCATGACCTGCAATAAATTTGGTTAGGGAGTGAACTACTACTGCTGCACCATGTTCAATTGGTTTACATATTACTGGAGCTGCAGTGTTATCCACTATCAGAGGTATGTTGTATTTTTTTCCAATATCTGCGACTTCTTGAATTGGAAACACTCTTAAATATGGGTTTGGAAGTGTTTCTGCATAAAAAGCTCTTGTTTTATCATCAATTGCTTTTTCAAAGTTTTTAGGATCCGAAGGATCAGCATATCTTACTTCAATACCTAGTTTTTTAAGAGTGTGAGTAAATAAAGCTACAGTTCCACCATAAAGATCAGTTGAACTCACAATATTATCTCCTGCTTGAGCAACGTTTAGAATTGCAAAAGTTGATGCTGTTTGTCCTGATGATACAGTTAAACAAGCTAATCCACCTTCTAGGGCTGCAACTCTTTTTTCTAGCACATCGTTAGTTGGATTCATAATTCTTGTATAAATGTTTCCAAACTCTTTAAGTGCGAATAGATTCGCTGCTTGATCAGTATCCTTAAATTGATACGATGTAGTTCTATATATTGGAACTGCCACTGCGTTTGTTGCTGGATCTGATCTATAATCTCCACCGTGAAGAGCTATCGTCTCTGGGTGATTTCTTTTTGTACTCATGTTCTACTCCTTTTTTAGTGCTTTAACTTTATGTAAGGCGCACAATACAGTTCAAATGCCTACCGATTATGTTATGAAAATTTCCATTTTAGCTGTTATAAGCCCGCAATAGGAACAAATCGGCAAATGTTTTTTAGCATAATCAGTTCATATTTCAAGGGAAATATAGATTTGACATTATAATTATTAATAGTATTAATCCACGCACAATGACAAAATTCGTTAAAAAAGACGAGGTTACATCCTCTTGGTATGAAATAGATGCCAAAAATGCAGTTGTCGGCAGGCTTGCGACAGTAATTTCAAAAATTATCAGAGGTAAAAACAAAACTACCTATACTCCCCATATGGATCATGGTGATTTTGTTGTAGTTAAAAACATTGAGCAAGCAAAATTTACTGGTAAAAAATTTCAAAATAAAAAATATTATCGACATACAGGGCACCCAGGTGGAATTAAAGAAACAACACCTGAAAAACTTCATGAGAAGAAACCAGGTGAAACTTTAAAATTAGCTGTAAAAAGAATGTTGCCTGGTGGTGTTTTAGGTAGAAAACAATTAACAAAATTAAAAATTTATTCTGGAAGTGAACATCCTCATGCCGCTCAAAATCCAACGGTAATAGAATTAAATAAATTAAATAATAAAAATGTAATTAGAAACTAATATGGAAAATACTCAACAAACTTCAAAAACTCCAAAATTAAAATTAGATTTTAAAGATAGCAAATATGCTACAGGCAGAAGAAAAACTTCAATAGCTAAAGTGTGGTTAAAAAAAGGTACTGGAAAAATTTATGTAAATGGAAAGCTTTTTAGTGAGTATTTTGCAAGTGATGCACATAAAATGCAAATCACAAGACCTTTTGAAATAATTAATCAAGCAACAGATTATGATGTCAGATGTAGTGTAAAAGGTGGAGGAGCCACAGGTCAAGCAGGAGCGATGGTTCATGGTATATCAAAGGCTTTAGTAATGTTTGATGAAAACTTTAAATCTACTCTTAAAACTGAAAAACTTACTACCAGAGACTCTAGAGCAGTTGAAAGAAAAAAACCTGGTAGAAGAAAAGCTAGAAGAAGCTTCCAATTCTCTAAAAGATAATTCTTTTTTAATATTTTACTGCTATAATATAAAATGCGTAAGCTTAATGCTTTAATTGCTGGTTCTACTGGATATATTGGTGTTCAATTAATAAGATTATTAGTAAATCACAAATATATAAATATTAAATATTTGTGTGGAAATTCATCTGTTGGAAAAAACATTTCTTTTTATGATAAATCTTTATCATCAAAGAAACTTCCGAAGATTGTTAAATATAATAAAAAATTTCTTAGTAATGTTGATTTAGTTTTTACAGCATTGCCAAATGGTGAGGCTCAAGATATTTCTAATCATTTATTACCAAATAATACTTTAATAGATCTTGCTGCAGATTTTAGACTAAGAACAGGAGATGATTATCTGAAATGGTATAAACAAAAGCATAAAGCTATATCTAATATTAAAAATAGTATCTATGCATTACCTGAAATTACTTCTGATAAGGTTAAAAATTTTAATATCATTGCATGTCCCGGATGTTATCCAACTTCAATTTTATTACCGTTAATTCCTTTAATTGAAAAAAAATTAATTAAAACAAACAATATAATAATAGATTCTAAATCTGGATATTCAGGAGCGGGAAGAGGGGTTCATAAAAAATATAAAGATAAAAATTTATACGAGTCATTAAGTGCTTATGGAGTTGGTTTTCATAGACATAATTCTGAAATTCAACAAATGTTGAATAATTTTTCTAAATCTAAAGTAGAATTTACATTTACACCCCATTTAACACCAATGTTCAGAGGAATATTAAGTACTATTTACATAGATTTAGCAAAAGGTTCGTCTCAATTAAAAGTCCAAAAATTTTTAGAAAAAAAATATAAAAATAGTAAATTTGTAAATATTCTTAAATCAAATACTCTTGTTAGTACAAATGATGTGATGAATTCTAATAATTGTTTCATTTCTGTCTGTAAAAGTAAATTAAAAAATAAACTAATAATTCTATCAGCAATAGACAACCTAATAAAAGGGGGTTCCGGTCAAGCTATTCAAAATGTTAATTTAAAGTTTGGTTTCCCAGTTACAGAGGGCTTAATATGAGCAGATTGATATTTGTATTTTTTTTTTTAACTCTAACTAATTGTTCTTTAAATAAAAATTCTGAGTTTTGGAATGAAGATCCAATTAAAAAAAAAGAAGATGAACAAAAAATATCTAATATTTTAGAAAAATCCAATGATATTACGTCAATGACCATGGAAGAATATGAATTGTACATTGAGGAATATACTAAAAAAAGTAAGTATCCAGATATAAGCAAATGAATAAAAATATTAATATAGCTATAGTAGGTTTAGGACAAATTGGAATTTATCTTTACAATGAGTTGATTATTAAAAAAAAAGATATTGAAAATAAAACAGGAAAAAAAATAAACATAGTTGCTATATCAGCAAAAAATAAAAATAAAAAAAGACGTTTTAAAATTAATAAAAATATTTTTTATCAAAACCCTTTAGATATTTTTAAAAAACAAAAAATTGATATTTTATTTGAGTCCATAGGTCTACCTGATGGAATATCGAAAAGTGTCGTTGAAACTGCTTTAAAGAACAAAATACATGTTATTACTCCAAATAAAGCGTTAATTGCAAAACATGGTGATTATTTATCATCACTAGCTGAAAAAAATAAAGTTAATCTTGAATTTGAAGCATCTGTTGCCGGTGGCATTCCTATACTCAGAACAATTAAAGAAGGTTTAGCCACAAATAAAATTCAAAAAGTTTATGGAATCTTGAATGGCACCACAAACTACATTCTTTCTGAAATGGAAAATTCAAATGATACTTTTTCATCAGTTTTAAAAAAAGCACAAGAGCTTGGTTATGCTGAACCAGGAAATCCTAAACTTGATTTAAATGGTTTTGATGCTTTTGCTAAAGTAAGAATTTTATCATCACTCTGTTTTAATACAAAAATTGCTACAAATAGTTGCTTAATGGAAGGAATTGAGAAGATTGAGCTAAAAGATATTAATATAGCTAATCAACTTGATCTTAGAATTAAATTATTAGGAATCTCTGAATTAATTAATGGACAATTGTTCGAAAGAGTTCATCCATGTTTAGTTGATAAAAAGAGTTATATTGGAAATGTGAGTGGCGTTATGAATGCTGTGATTTTACAAGGAAAACCAGTTGGAGAAAGTGTTTTACAAGGCGAGGGTGCTGGACCTGGGCCAACTTCTTCTTCTTTGTTATCTGATTTGCTATCTATTCTTAGAGGTAATATTAAATATCCTTTTGGTATCCCCGGAAATAAAAGATCAAAACCAAAAATTTATAATAATGATAATTACATCAACTCTCTTTATTTACGATTTGAAGTAAAAGATGTGCCTGGTGTTATGTCAAAAATAACTAAAAGATTAGCTAAATTTAAAATATCAATAAAGAGATTAATCCAAACTCCTGATAAAAAATCAAAGATAGCTACAATTGTCATGACTACTCATAAAACTTCTGAGATTAATATTAGAAAATGTTTATCTGTATTTAAAAAAGACAAAAATATACTTAAATATCCAACTATTATTAGAATTTATAATTGATGGAATTGCTATTAAAGCTTTTTGAAGCTGTTTTTCCTGTCTTTTTTATAATTGGTATTGGTTATTATTTGGGTAAAAAAAATCCTAAAATCGATACAGCTTTTATAACTAATTTTGCAGCTAATATCGGTTCACCAGGTCTTATTTTTTATTCTATAACATCTACAGGCATAACATTTGAATTATTTTCAGTTTATTTTTTTTATGCATTAGTTGTCATCACTGGTTTTTCTTTAGTGGGACTCGTTTTTCTTTTTTTTCAAAAAAAAGATTTAGTTAATGAATTACCACCTTTTATTTTACCAAATACAGGCAACATGGGTTTGCCAATCTGTTTATTTGCTTATGGAGCCAAAGGTTTCGGCGTAGCATCTGCTATCTCAGCTGTTGTAATGCTTCTTCACTTTACTATAGGTGTTTTTTTAGCCAAAAAGAAATTTGATGCTCAATTAATATTTAAAACTCCTGCTTTTTACGCAATTATTGTTTCTTTATTGTTTTTATATTTTCAAATTAAGCCACCAGTTTTTTTAGTCAATCTTACAATGCTATTATCTTATGCAACTATCTTTTTGGTGTTAATGTCTTTAGGAATTGCTTTAACAAGACTTAAAATTTTTTCTTTTAAAGATGCTATGATTGCTTCAATTGGTAGAGTTATAATTGGTCCAATTATTGGATTTAGCTTAATAAAATTTTTTAATTTAACTGGATTTGCTGCCGGAGTTCTTCTAATTCAATGCTCAATGCCAAGTGCAGTGTTAACTTATCTAGTAGGCTCTATGTATTCTCCAAAAAAAGTAGTTGATAGCATTGCTAGCATGATTGTGGTCTCAACGATTATATCCTTTGTAACAATCCCAATTGTTGTATTCTTTGCTTTAAAGTACTTTAATTAAGCTGTATCTGTTGGCTTGTGAAAGCCATTATATTGAATTTATTAGCATGGATAATGCTTCCAGTGATGGA
>Ga0255775_1001356_pt1 | contig 22827 bp, 22 predicted proteins | sample 011ome_26_FD_179973 | JGI IMG/M metagenome (GOLD analysis project Ga0255775, IMG submission 179973) | Coastal salt marsh microbial communities from the Groves Creek Marsh, Skidaway Island, Georgia - 011511BT metaG (version 2) | ecosystem: Environmental > Aquatic > Marine > Intertidal zone > Salt...
GGGGTGGCGAATTGCCACTCTCCTCCTCCCTCGCTGCCGTGCGCGTCCTTTTGCGCGCTGTCGTCATCATCCTCCGGAGCGATGGTCTCGGGCGTTGTTCTCGTCGTCGTTTTCCCCAAAGAAGAGGATGGATTTTGTGCTTCGAACGATGCCAACGCTTTCTGCGCGTGCACACCTGTTATACTCGTCGCCTCAAAGAGAATAATAAGAAACAACAGCGAGGACGAAACGACGGCGAAGAAGAACGTCATCGTTCGTCCGTTCGTCGTCCTCCGCGAGTTCGTCGTCATTATCCTCTCTCTCCTGAACAACACGCGTGTGTGATTTTTGAGGGGAGTCTCGGGAGAAAAAGGTTCTTGTGTGTTCTGTTCTTAAACCCTACCTACGGTAATAAACCCTAAACAAAAAGTGCTCTAAAAATTTTTTGTGGGGAATATGCACAAAAAGCAGAAGAATTTCATCGCATCACAGAACACACATATTTAAGACATAGCACACGCGCGCTCATTATTTAACCAAGTCGTCGTGCGCACGGAAGAGCGCAACACTACTCCAGCAGTGAGATTCGTTTTTTATTATTAAAGTTCTCTTTGAATGATTTAAAGTTCTTTTTACGTTGAGTAGAAAAAAAATGGTGGCGGTTGTGGTACCCTCCCCTGGGGGTGTTCCTTTTTTTTCTTCCTCGTCGTCGAAGGCTTCTTCTTCCTTTGTGTTCGCGACGACTTTGACGACGACGGCGTCGTGGTGTTCTCCTTCTCGAGGAGGAGGATCAGGTGCTCGTGGAGGAAAACGCGCGTTTCGTTTTAAAGCGGTTTTTGTTGCGAAAGGAGGAGGAGAAGGATTTGTTGGACGAGAATGGATAATTGGAGAAGAACAGAAAAGCTCTCGTGGTGGTTTTTTAACGAACTGTAGGAGGAGGAGTAAAAAGAGGAGTGGTGCGACGAAGATCACGAAAAGCGTTTTAGACGAGGAGAAAGAGGAGAAGAACACAGAGAACGGCGATTTTACCGCCAAAAGTGTTGGTAAAAATCAGTGTCACTATTGCGACCGAACCGCGTCCTCTCGATGGTACAAGAACAAGACCCAATGCAACGCCTGCTATAACCGAGCGAGACGAATTCGGATTAAGAATGATCTCCAAACGCACTCGTGCGAAATGTGTCAAACGTCGAGTTCGGTCGAGTGGTACCGAAACAAGTTCGTCGGCGGGAAAACTGGGCGGCTGTGTCATTCGTGTTACTGTCGGGAACGAGCGACGGCGCTCGACGTGAGGTGCGCGCAGTGTCAGAACGAAAGGACGAGCGGGAACTGGGCGATACCGAAGAATAAAGGCAAGTTTAAACACGGAGATCGGTTGTGTAACGCTTGCTACAGAAGGGAATTAGTCTCTTTGAAAGTAGAGGCGCGACGCGAAGAGGAAAAAATTACGACGAGCGAAGGAGGAGGAGGAGGATCGCATATGTATTCGCGTCGATGATTTATTTATCATTATTGTACAAATATCTATTATCTAATGTTGATGATGCTACCTACGTATGTAAAAAAGCTCTATCTAATCTCTCATCACAGCTTACTCCTTGATCGTAAAGAAGAAGAAGAAGAAGGACTCGTCCACGATATCACCTTCCCCGGGTTCATTATGTTCAAAGGATCCAACGCTTTCTTTATCGACCTTTGGATATCAATGTGCGCCTCGCCGTGTTCGCGGACGATGTGTTTCATCTTCCCGACGCCAACGCCGTGTTCGCCCGAAGCGACACCTCCGACGTCTAACGCGGCGTTGACTAACTCCTCTTCTAATTTGTGTAACTCTTTTTCGTTGTCGTCGTTGAACGGAATTAAGCAGTGGTAATTGCCATCCGCGATGTGGCAACACATCACGCACGGGAATCTCGCTCGTTTAAACAACCTTTCTGCGTTGGCGATCGAGTCCGCGAGTTTCGAAATCGGTACGCACACGTCCCCGACGTAAACTTTCTCTTTTTTGTGCGTGCCCAACTGTATGCCGCGATATCGCATCGCCCCAAGATAGCATCCTCTTCTCGCTTCCCAAATTGAATCCAACTCGTCGGCGTTTTTCGCAAACTGTATCGTGCTCTTTCGACAGTTTTTCGAGGTCGCGAGTTCGATGAAACGGTCGTAATCTGCTTTCGCTCTCTCGTATCCGCCTTCGTCGGGTAGCTTGGAATCCACAAACTCTAAAAATAACGTAGGCGTTTCAATCATTTTCGTCTTAAACACGACGTTTGAGACTTGCACGCCTTCCGAGTTTAACATTTCGCACCTCAACAGCGTCTCCAAATTGGCGTTTCGCGCCAACACGACTGTTTCCGCGGCGTCGCGAACCGTTTCAAATTGCACCACCGCCCCGACTCTCGTTTTTGGAATCGGAAACAATTTCACGGTCAGTTCCGTGATCACGCCTAAAGTGCCTTCCGCGCCTAAAAACAGAGCGTTTAACTCGTACCCCGTTGAGCTTTTCCTCACGTTTCGTCTGGTTTCGATGCACTCGCCTTTCGGCGTGACGACTTTCATGCTCACGATATTTTCCTTCGACGTTCCGTACTTGAGCGTTGACAATCCGCTCCCCCCCGTGCTCGCCATCCCGCCGACGCTTGGATTCGAGGACGGATCCGGGCCGAATATAAACCCATACGGTTCTAAAAACGTATTCAACTCGTTCTTCAACACGCCCGCGCCGACCGTCGCGGTGCGTTGCATCTCATCCATCGACATCGTTTTCAAAAGCGACACGTCCAAAACAACCCCACCAAAGTACGCCACGCACCCGCCTTCCAATCCCGTCCCGGCGCCTCTCGGGACCACTGGTTTCTTGAACTCCGCGCACGCGCGGACGATATTTTCAACCTCTCGCGTTGTTTTCACTCGCACCACAGCCTCCATGTGTTGTTCTCCTCCTCCTTTACGTCCGTGTGCGTTGCCCATATCTCTTTTGCACGATTCAAAGAACTCCCCCGTCGTGTGCACTCTCGACGACGCATCGTTTTCGTCGTCGTCGTCATCATCTGCGAGCGCTTTTCGTAATCGCTCGAGAAAGAACTCATTATTTTCCTCACACTCTTCCTTTCTCGACGATGATGATGATGATGTGACGCGCATTCTTTACGACGAGACGTACTAATAACTCTCTCTTTGTTCCGCGAATAAGCTTTTCTTCGTGCACGAAGTGTACTCTTTTCCTCAAACTCTTCCTCCTTTCTCGACGACGACGACGATATCAGCTCGTTCTCAAAAACGAGAGACGTCTACTTAGTAAACGCTCTCTTTAGTGTTTTATTCATGCGGCGTCGTTGCTTTGAAGGAATCCCGATGGAAGCTTTTGGAAAGTTTTTTCAATCGTCACATCTCGTCTTCGTGCGTATTCGAACACAACAACGCGCAGATAGTACGAACGCGTTTGTCAAAGAGATCTAACAGAATATACACACACATATATATTAAAGCAACGGAGGAAGAATGAATTTTGGAGGCATGCCCCGCGGGGGCGGACGGAAGGTAACACAGATTTGTTCTCGGATATATGCGTTTTCGTCTTTGACGCGACTACTCTTTGTGGCTGCTGTTCCGCACGATGAGAAGAGAAATCCAATCCATCTTTTTTTTTCCTGCTTTCGCGCGCGAGTTTATCTTCTTTCTCAGAGATGATCATCCCTCTCTCTTTTTGTGTCCTGCGGAGCATTCGAGAGGGAGATCGGGTTTTCCAAAACGCGCGCGCTTCGTAAGAGAGAGAGAGAGAGAGACAAACTTTGGATGATGTGGTTTCCGATCTCCCCTGGAAGGGAAAAAAGAGAGAGAGAAGACCAACACTCTTGATCTCACCCAATACGAAAAGAAGTGCACGAAAAGAGAGGAAGAAAAAAACGAATCGACAGCCAAAACAAAACATATCGAAGAAAGAAAGAGAAAGAGAGAGAGAGAAAGAGAGTGTTTTTTAAGAGAAAAGAGAGACATTTTTCCTCCTTTCTCTCTCTCCTTTCTCTGACTTCCCCGGAGGGAGGAGCGAGTTGAAAAGCAGACAGACATTTTTCGTATCACCGCGTGACACTGACCTCATCTCTCTCTCTCTCTTTTATTACTTCACGCGACGATGAAATAATACTTTATTATAGTCCAACGATACGAAACTGTACGACGTGCTCGGGATTTCGAAATCCGCGGACGCGACGGAGATTAAAAAAGCGTACAGAAAAGCGGCGATTAAGAATCATCCGGATAAAGGCGGCGACGAGGCGAAGTTTAAAGAGTGCACGCACGCGTACGAGGTTTTATCCGACCCAGAGAAGAGAGAGTTGTACGATAACTACGGCGAAGAGGCGTTGAAAGATGGCGGGGGCGGTTTCGGCGGAGGCGGAGGGTCGCCGTTTGATATTTTTGAGCAGATGTTTGGCGGGAATCCGTTTGGCGGCGGCGGTGGTGGGAGAGGAGGCGGGCGGTCGAGAGTGAGAAGAGGAGAAGACGTCGTCCACGGGTTGAAGTTATCGTTAGAGGATTTATACAACGGCGTGACGAAGAAGTTATCGCTGGCGAAGAATATTATTTGCCCGAAGTGTACCGGGACCGGGTCCAAGTCCGGCGCCTTGGGTACGTGTCGAACGTGTTCCGGTTCCGGCGTGAAGTTGGTCGTTCGACAAATTGCTCCGGGCATGGTGCAACAAATGCAAACCGTCTGTCCGGATTGTCACGGAAACGGTCAAACGATTTCGGAAAAAGACAAATGTCCGGGATGTAAAGCGCAAAAAGTGGTCCAAGAGAAGAAAGTTTTGGAAGTGCACATCGAGAAAGGTATGATGCACAACCAAAAGATTGTGTTTAACGGCGAAGCGGACGAGGCGCCGGATACCGTTCCCGGGGATATTGTTTTTGTTGTTCAACAAAAAGAACACAAGACGTTCACGAGAAAAGGAAGCGATTTGTTCTTTGAGAAGAAGTTGACGTTGACCGAGGCGTTGTGCGGGTTCAAGTTTCAAATCGAACACTTGGATGGACGAAAATTAATCGTCGGGTGCGAGCCGGGAGAGATTATTCGCCCGGGAGATTTGAAATCCATCCAAAACGAAGGCATGCCAATCCGAGGGAACCCGTTCAACAAGGGGAAAATGTTTGTGAAGTTTACCATCGAGTTCCCGAAGAACGGCGAGATGTCCGGCGATCAAATCCAAGCGTTGGAGAACATCTTACCGAAACGACCGACGGTTGAATTAGACTTGGAACACGGCGAGGAATCGGATTTGCACGACGTCGACCCGCAAGTAGAAGCGAGAAGGAGAGAAGAGGAGAAGAGAGCGGCTGGGAACGCCTACGATGAAGAGGACGAGGACGAGAGAGGAGGCGAGAGAGTGCAGTGCGCGCAACAATAAATGAAAAGAGAAAATCCGGGTCATCATCATCATCACTATCATCATCATTACTATCACCACCATCATCATTACTATCATTACCACCATAACGAAAGATGATAAATACGCGAAAGAGAGAGAGAGAGAGAGAGAGTGAGAGAATAAGAGTAAGAGTTAAGAGTGAATATATATAAAATAAGAGAGCGATTACACAAACAAACAAAAAGTAATATTACATCGCGTGCGCTCTCTCTTGTCGTCGTCATCATTTGATGACACTTGAACTTTACAAATCCCAAGACGTTTCTCAGTCTCGCAATTATCATCGATAGGAAAGAATCCATCCGATTTCCTTTTGTACGTCTTCACGTCGAACGGTTGTTTGATCGTAACATCTGGATGATTTCTCGCGTCCGCCGCGTACATTTTCCTCCCCTCGTTTCGATTCAGGAATACCTCCGAAATCTCCCCGTCTTTTGAGGCGACTCGGCCTGCTTTTCTCTTCTCGTCCTCGTCCTCGTGAAAAAAGAGACCCTTCTTCTGAATCCTTTTCATCATTCACGACGCCGGCGCGAGAAAAATCCGTTCGACCCATTCGCCTCGAACGACCGATAAATTCTCCCACGCGTTCGCTCCGAAAACGTATTCAAACGCGCCGCTGTACCACACGAGAGACCATAAAACGCAAACCCCGACGTAAATTTGTACTCCGAATTTCATTTTCGAGACGTATTCGTCCACCACTTTATCCGTTTTGATTGATGAAGAAGCCTTTGGAGAAAAGTAATACGCGCACGCGGCCCAGACGAGCGGTAAGAAAAAGTACCCGAGGTGGTAGGATTTCCGGCACAAACGCCGAGCGGTTAACGTTTGTTCGCCGAAACTGATATCGTCGATGGTGGAGACGTGTGAAGGTGGTGCGTCCTGTGGAGTTTTGAGAAGATCAATGAGGGTAAGAAGAGAGAGAAACCGCGCGCGTTACGAGAGAGATGAGAAATCCAATCCAGAGAGACGAGATGTGTTCATGCGCGACTAAAAACGATGATATCATCGCGAACGAGTCAGAAAACGCACCTCCACGTCGTCGTCGTCCTCGACGACAGCCATGAATTCGTATATCTTCTCGTTTTTTTGCGCGTTCTCTGTCCTCGCCCGCGCGAAACGGAGCTGCTTTCAGAGAGCGTCGAGAGAATGAAGAACTTTTGCTCTCGCGCTTCACTTTTTCCCCCGTAAGCTCTCGAGGGATTCTTTCCCGTGCGAGTCTACTATGAGCGGAACGAAAGAAGAATCAGACGACGCGTTCCACATCTGGCCGCAACTCAAAGGCGACAAACACTTCGTGCACTCCTTACCGTTATCCGACGTGTATTTAAACAACGACTCGACTTGGCCCTGGGTCGTTCTCGTTCCACGGGAAAACGATATGGTTGAATACCACGATTTATCGAACGAAGCGCAGATGCAACTGATGCGAGAGATGAGCGCACTCTCGAGAGTTTTATTGAAAGGGTGGCCTGAGATTGCAAAACTGAACACCGGGATGATTGGGTGCGTGTGCAGGCAATTACACTGCCATATTTTAGGACGATTCGAGAACGATACGTGCTGGCCAAATCCAGTGTGGGGAGCCTCCGAGGCGAAGAAATATAGCGAGGAGGAGGCGAAAGAAACGAGAGAGAAACTAGAGAAATTGATTAAAGAAGAAGAAGAAGAGTTGTTGTTGTTGAAGTCGTCTACAAATTAGATTTACAAGTGCGGGTAGTATTAAATTTTCCTCCACGTCGCGATGATTGCGTTCCTCAAAAGACGCGCGCAAAAGCGTTGTTTTTTCTCATCGCGCGCCTCGGATTAAATGGTCCCCGAGCGCTTTTTTCGCGGGCGATAACGTCATTATCTCGCACCCGGTATCGGTGACGAGTAACGTGTGTTCGCACTGCGCGGTCCACTTCCCGTCCGCGGTGACGGAAGTCCACCCGTCTTTCCACATGATGTCTCTCGTCCCGCCGATGGTCAACATCGGTTCAATCGTAAACGTCATTCCGGCTTCGATCGTCCCCGGATCGTTGTTTCGGTGATGCCGTATCGTTGGCCCGGAATGGAACTCTTTCCCAACTCCGTGACCGACGAATTTATCCACGACGCCGAATTTGTGCTTATCAGCTATCTCGTGAATCGTCGCGCCGATTCTTCGTAAAGGCACGCCCGGTTTCACAATCTTTATCGCCGCTTCTAACGCGTCCTCGGTCACTCTGCACAACGTCTCCACTTGCTCGGAAACCTTCCCAACCCGAATCGTTCTCGAGGTATCCCCGTGATATCCGTTCAAATACACCGTCACGTCAACGTTGATGATATCCCCATCCAACAACGTCTCGTCCGGCGTGGGTATCCCGTGGCATATGCACTCGTTCAAGGATGTGCACACGGATTTCGGAAACTCGCCGTAGTTCAAAGGACTCGGGTACGCTCCCGCGTCGATGATCATCAGATGTACTTTTTCGTCGATCTCCTCCGTCGTCACTCCAGGTTTACATAAACTCTCCGCGTAATCTAAAACTTCCGCGGCTAATAAACCCGCTTTGCGCATCCCTTCGATTTCATCCGGCGTTCGAGCGAATTGATACTTCGCGTCGTTATACGGTGGTAAAACCCCGGTCTCGGCGTAATGTGGTTTCAACGTGTCTTCGTACACTTTCCTCATTTTGGTCACCGTGCCTGGTTTCAGCGCTTTCCTGTTTTGAAACCCGTTTTCCTCGCGTCCGTTGACTGTGTTTTGGACTTTCTCTCGCGTTTTGTTGAGGATTTCCGAGGCGAACCCGGATTTCTTTTTGCACTCGATCGCCGTCTTCGGGGTTGAAACCGTTCTCCCCGGTTTTGGTCTCGCATTTTCGAATCCTAATCCTCCGCCTCGGTACGCCGTCGATGCCCGCAAGAGTCGGAACTTTGCCACCAAAGGGACGTTTTTATACGTCGTGCGCATCTGATGATATTTCTCTCTCTCTCGCTCTGTTTGTGATGCCTGCGTCGTGTAGTATCTGTGCGTCCGGAAAAGCTTTGAGAATGGAGCAAATTCACTTTCAGATAAAATGGAAAAGTGACGAATTTTTCCCCAAACATCCATCTTCTCTCGGGTGGTCGGGAGATGATGACGACGAGACCCTTTTCCTTTTCCTCTTCCTCTCGCGCGGGAGGGTGGTCTCGAGTGAGAAGCGAGAGGAGGTCGTTCTTTGCTTCTTTGAATTCTAGAAGACAAAGAGGAGGAAGAAGACAGAGAAGAGGAGGAGAGCTCGGGGTTGTTTTTGCCGCCAACGCGGAGGACACGAACGCGAAGGAGGAAAAGCAGAGCGTAACGACGACGACGACGACGACGACGGTACTAAAAAGCAAACAGAGGCAGAGAGACCATCGGAAACGAAATCGCGCGCGGAACAAAGAGAAAAACGACGAGGTTGTTCGAGAGGTTTTGGAACGGTTTTTACAGGTGTTGAAACCGTTGTACGAGGAGGAAAAGGAAAAGGAGGAAAGTTCGTCGAAAGAACACCAACAACTCGATTCTTCGTTTCGAGCGATGTATAATATGAGACAAAGAAGAAACGAGGAGGAGGAGGAAAGTTTCTCTCCTCCTCCTAATCCTTGGGCGATGACGACGACGACGACAATAATAGATTGGTCTCGGTTTCCGAAGAGCGCCGATCCGGCGCGGGCTATAGGCACGGCGAAGAAAACGTCGGCGGCGAGAGGCGTTCGGAAACGGAAACAGATTGAACAGATTTACGAAGCGTTGCGCTCGCGAAACGTGTTAGGCGGTAGTGATGGTAGTAGTAGTGGTAGTAGTAGTGGTAGTAGTAGTAGTGAGCATAGCTGCGGTAGTAGTAGCGGTAGTACGAGGAGTAAAAAGAAGACAATCGTGGATTTCGGATGCGGGACGGGGAACCTTCTCTTAGCTCTGGCTTTCCTGTTTCCCGAACACGACTTTATCGGCGTCGATTTGAACGAAACGTCCATTCGTATGCTCGACGAACGCATAGAAAGCGCGAAGTTAACAAACGTGCGATCGAAATTATCTTTAATCGAAACGTTCGACGAGGATTTTGACGTCGCGTTGGCGTTACACGTGTGCGGTAAAGCCACAGACGTCGTTTTGCAGACGTGCGTGGAGAAGCAGAAAGATTTCGCGTGCGTGCCGTGTTGCGTGGGGAAAGTACAAGCGAACGGACATCGCTCGGTTGGCGGAATGCGCAAAAAATTAATAAACGTGGACGTCGTCGGTTCGAAGAACAATGATAATAACAACAACATCGCCAACGAGAACAACAACAGCGAGAAAGAAATTCGACATCCTCGGTCGAACTTAATGCGCGCAATTTGCGACGAAGAAACGTTCATGGAGGTGGCAAAACTCGCCGACTGGTCCGGGAACGACCAGGTCTCCGCCTACGAAGCGTCCAAACACTCTCTTTTGCCAAGAGAAGCCAAAAGCGCGGTCGAACTCGACCGACTCTATAGGTGCGTAGAGAAAGGCTATCCGGGTTCGGTGGAATTGATAAAGCTCGACGACGAATGCGGGTTGAGAAACGATTTGATTTTAGGCCACATCGTCCATCGTCATCACGCTGTCGTTTAATATATATGTACTACTTTTCGTTGTTGTTGTTGTTGTTGTTGCATTTGTGTGCACTTTACCGCACAAAATCACACACACATACTACTCCTAAATGTTCGACGATTTTGAAGACAACGGAGGAGAAGAGGAGGACTCCTCGGACGCGGAATACGCGGACATCGACGCCACCGCGGACGATAACGTGTTCGGAGGAACCCAAAAAGACAAGACATCGGTTTCGGAAAAGGAATCGATCGTTTTTCTCGTCGATTGCGCGAAAACGAATCGACTGCCGATTTCGAAAAACTACTTCTATTACGGCGACGATGCAGACGATGAAAACACCAAAGAAAGCGAACAAACGCAGAAATCGAGTAATTACGTCCAAGTCGCGTTAAACGCGTACCGAAACGTCCTCAGAGACCGAGTGGTGTGCACTCCGGACGATGAAATCGGATTAGTGTTTTACAACACGAAAAACCGTTCCGGCGAGTTGGAGTTTGATAACATTTTCGTCTTCCACGAGTTGGCGCCGATTACCGCGGAAAGAGTCGGCGCGATTGCAAACTTCATCGATAACGGAGAGTTTGGAGAGATGTTATTCGAAGATCAAATTGGAAGCAGCAATTACGGTGAAGAAGAAGACAAAGAGAAGGAAGAAGAGAACGCGATGAACCACGCGTTGTGGACGGCGTCGCACATGTTGAGTAGGAACGCGAAGACGCGGAGGAGCGCGTACGTGTTCACGAACGACGATGCGGTGTTTAGGTCGAAGAAAGAGGCCGAGGGGACGTCCTCGATGGGCACGCCGAAGAAGGAGAAGAAGAAGAGCAAAAGTAATAGGAAGACGGCGAAAGAAGCGACAATCGCGAGGTGCGAAGAGATGGCCAACGCGGGCGTGAAGTTAGAATTGTTTCCGGGACCGAAAATCGGCGACGACGGCAAACTCGTCGAACGCGACGGAGAGAAGGAGTACGCGTTTCAAAATTTTGACGTCTCCGAAGGGTCGTTTTGGCGAGAGGCGCTGAGGAAGTTCCGTTATGCGAGGAAGAAACGAGAGAAGAAGGAGATGACTCGCCGAAGGAAGATTGTGATGCAAACGCTGAAAGACGCCGGAGACGACGAGGAGGTACAGAGGATGTTGAAAGAAGAAGAAGAGGCGTGGATGGAGAGACGGAAGATTCGGAACAACGGCATTGAGTTGCAACAGCACAAAACGGTCGTGAAAGATACTTTGAACAACAACAACGAAGATGAAAGAGCGTCGGACGAAGACGAGTGTTTAGATATCGTGCTCTCGTCGAAAACGAGAGTGGAAAACTTGGAGGTGGTCTCCAGACGCAAAGTCACCCGACGCCGACCTCGGAAAACGAAAGTTTGGTTCAACGACGGCACGTTCGCGTTGCCGTTTACTGTGGTACACTTGGTACAAAAGACAACTAAACCGGCGCCGAAATACGTGGACGCGGAGGATCATCAAGATTTAAGAACGGAAACGGTGTATTTAGATAAAGAATCCGGAGAAGTCGTCGCGCCGAAGAAGTCGTATTTAGAGATTGGACCAGAGAAACAAAAAGTCATCGTCAAGAACGCGGAGAAGCAAGCGACGTACGCGGCGAGTAAGAATTTCCACGCGAACGCGTGTAAGCTTGGAATGCACTGCTTAGGTTTCGTGGATACGAGTGAAGTGACGCAACGAGATCGACTGTTGAAAGGACAAGGTAAATTTGTGAGAGCGGACGAAACCGTGTTTGGCGGAAAAGAGGCGTTTAGCGCGTTGTTAACGGCGTGCGCGGAAAGGCACGTATCGGTGCTGTGCGCGGACGTGTACAACGCGAAGTCTCAGGTGAAGTACGTCGCGTTGATCCCACAAGTTGAAAACGACGCGTATTTAGGCGTTCCCGCGGGATTCCACGTGGTTAAAGTTCCTTTTCGAGACGATTTGCGCCAACCGGAAAAGGCAATTGGCAAATCTGCGCCGCAAACGAGCGCGACGGAAGACCAAATCCAAGCCGCGGAAGCTTTGGTAGAATCTCTGGAACTCCAAGAGTACCACCCGACGAGAATTTCAAACCCGGAGTTACAGGCGCACTATAAAGCTTTAGAAGCGATCGCGTTGAACAAACGCAAAGTGGAGAAAATCTCGGACGATACCGCCCCGCCGATTGAACAGCTTTGGAAAGAGCACGGCGTCATCGCGCACATTCGTAATTTCAGTCAAACGACGTACGGCATCGAACAACAAGACCGAGTTGGTGGAAACGACGAGGACGCGGACGAGGACGACGATGGGAACGGCATCATTGGTCTTAAACGAAAAGCCCGCGGAGGTCCGTCGAAAGGCGGCGAAAAGGCTCTCAAAACGGTCGTCCAAGAAATCCGTCCCGGATTTGAAACTTTCGTCAAGAGAGCGAAGAAAGGCTCTCTGAGCGAATTAACCGTCGATGTGCTGAAAACGTACCTGGACGCGCACAATTTACCGAAAAGTGGGAATAAAGCGAGCATAATATCGCGCATTGAAAAACACGCGAAAGATCTCGATACCGCCAAAACCGTAAGTGGTTTCGAGGAGGACGGAGCGGCGAAAGAGGACGACGACATCTTCTTCTAAAAAACATACGTAAAAAACACAGCCTTTTAATACTAAAGATGATAAACACAAGAAAAGAGACACACTACTGTGCGCACAGTCATCATCATCGTCATCGTCGTCACGCGAAGACGTGAAAATTTTCCTCACTTTTTCTCTCTCTCTTTTTGGGAAAAAATCACACAAATATGAGTCGTCGGCAACAACACGCATCCGCCTCGGCGGCGGCGGTAAAGAAAGAAGACCAAGACCAAGAAGACCAAGCAGACGAGGAAGAAAACGAAGAGGAACCCGAAAAGGCTCAAAACGAGGAAGAGGACGAAGATCGTGATCCGTTGTATCCGCCTCTCGATTACTCGAAAATCTTCCATCGGAACGTCACCGACGACGACCTGGAACTCGCCGCGCTCGCGGCGGAATTCCGACACTTTTACCGAAACTCTCCGTATTACATCGAAAGTAAAGACACGACGAATAGAGATTTAGACGACGAGTGGACGAAGAGTTGGAAGGATGTATCACAGAAGAAAAAGGAAACGAAACCTTCTTTGAATCCTCCTCTTGCTGCGGAGGAGGAGGAGGAGGAGGAGGAGGAGGAAAAGAAGACGAAGAAGAGCAAAGAGGGAAGTAAAAAGAAGAAGAGCAATCAACCGAATCGAGAGGAGGAAAAGGAAGAAAAAGAGAAAAAATGGACGTTAGAGGACACGGTGGAAGATTGGATGTTCGACCCGAAGTACGGGTTCCCGGCGGAAATCATGGAGGAGTTCGCGCGTTTGCGACCGCCGGCGATGAATCGGAGGATGAATAGAAAGGAGCGAGAGGAGGAGGATTTGGAGGAGAAGGAAGGAGAGAAGATCTCTGGCGGCGGTGGGAATAGTAAGAGAGCGACGACGACAATACCGGCGAAGAGGAAAGGGAGCGGCGCCGGCGCGGCGAGTAAAAGCGAGGACAAGAAGAAGAAGAAGAAGAAGTCCGCAGCCGCGGAGGATAATTTTGGCGACCGGTTGAACAAACTGGAAGAGTTGGAAGCGGAAGAAGAGGACGAGTATCAATCCTCCTCCGAAGACGACGAGATGGAAGGGTACGAGTTTGACGACGACGACGAGGAAGAAGAAGAAGAAGAAGAAGAGGAATATCGCTCGTCCTCGGACGACGAAGATAAAGTGGCCACCGCGAGCGGGAAGGCGAAATCCGCCGGGAAGGATTTGACTCGACTCTCGAAAGCGGCCAGAGACGCCGAGGAGAAAACAAGGAAACGAAGAATCAAACGGAAGTTAGAGAAAAGAAAACGAGGCGGGAAATCGGCGACGACGTTAGACGACTCCACGGACGAGGATACCGAGAGACCCGAGGACGACCGCGGCGGAGTGAAAGTCGAAGACGACGACGACGATAACAACAACAACAACAACAACAACAACAACAACAACAACAACAACGCGCGAAGAAGTGGCCGACGACGACACGGAGCAGGCGGAGGTCACGACGTCATCAAAACCAACCAAACGACCAGCCGCTTAAAAAAGAAAGACGACCGCCGCCGCCGCGACGACAACAACATCAAGAACGACCGCCACCGCGGGGCCAGCGACGACGACGACGCGAACAACAACAACAACAACAACAACGAAACAGACGACACCGACGACGACGACGGTCCTGAAGATTTCGGCCAGTTTGAAAACGACGAAGACTCGCTCGAGGAAACCGAACACGAGGCGTACTTTTAGCAGTACCGGTACGTATTTTAGGAAAAACGCAGATCGAGCGAGAGCGAGAGAGACAGACTACTACTACTACGAATAACAACAATACGAACACAATAATAGCTTGGAATGAAAGAGACAACGCGCGCGGCATTCACAAAACGCACTCCGCAGCTCCGACACCAACGAATGTCTCTTTCTCTTCGTCTCGTCTTTCTCCCTACGCTCACACTTTCAGGGGAAATCCTAACCCCTAACATCTCTCTCTCTCGCTCTCTCTGCTACGCGTACACGCACGCGCTCTTTCTCTACCAAATTGCACCAAAGCGCGACGAATTCCGCATCATCTCTACTCCTCGCTATTGCCCTTGCATTTTCCCTAAAATCACCTGTCCGCTTTCCATGTACCTCAACGCGCAGTGCGACAAACACGTCCCTTCGTACGAACTCAATTTCGAGCTCGGTGTGCTGACGCACTTCTCGAAGCACACCGAGGCGAGTTGCGCGACGACTTCGTTGAACACGGCTTTTCGCTTCTCCTCCTCGAGGAATTGTTGCATTCTCGGGTCCATTTGGGTGCGTTGAGAGGCGTCTGACATTGTTTCTCACTCTCTCTCTTTGCGCGCGTCGAGGAATGGGGAAAACTCAAAGTTCGGGGAAAATCGTCACAAAATGGATCCTCGAGAAGTCCTCGAGCGAGAGCTCCGAGCGAGAGAACTTTTCAACAGCGGCGCGACTGTTGGTAATAGCAGTGCGAATCACCGACGACGGAAAACCTCGAACGAGGACGAAAACGATGTCACGGACGATGAAAACGGGACGAGAAGAAACGCAACAACACGTGCAGGAAGAGACGTCGGGACGAATTCAAAGAGTAAAAAACCTTTAACGAGGAGGCTCTTTTTACGAGGAGAGAAGACCAACTCGAACGAACGGGAAACGAGGAAACGACGAGGGAGGTTTTTACGTGCCGTTCAGATTGGATTTGGCGCGGATAATGGTGATGATGAGGAGGAGGAGGAGGATGTGAAATTTGCCTTCAAAATCTTCTTTGGACTGTTCCTTCTCTTAATATCCGTACTCCTGCGCTCTAATGCGAACGATTCCTACCGATGGCTCGAACTCGAAAAGAAAGCAGAAAAAGAACGATTTTCAAGTTTAAGAGCGGAAGGTGCGGTGAAAGAGCTTGAAAAGAACATGAACGAATTCATAGAGACGAGTTTGCGAGAAGCGAAGAAGGAGAGCGCGGGAGAAATTCGGTGTCCGCCGAAGCGGAAGTGTCCGCCGAAGCCGACGTGCGAAGAGGAGGAAGGAGAGGAGGGGTCTCGGAGACGACGCAGAAATTTGTTGTCCTCCGGTGAAGATGGAGACGATTACCAGAGCAGCAGTAGTAGTAGTAAAGCGGCAGACGACCCGTTCTTGGACGATTTGATACCGAAAAGAGGCAAACACGATTTCAAAATTTTCGTCTACGATTTGAAACCTGAATTCAACGCGGATTTAGCCAGAGACCAACCGAGATGTCGCACAGATCAATACGGCACTGAAATTCGTTTCCACGAGAACTTGTTGCATCATTCGGTGTTAACCAACGATCCAGAGGAGGCGGAGTTTTTCTTCGTTCCAATATACGGCGAGTGTTACTTGTTCCGAGAGACGCAAAACTCGGGAACGAACAACGCGATGAAAGTGACGAATTTGTGGTATCGAGACGCGTTGAAAACGATTCAAACGGAGTACCCGTATTGGAATAGAACGGATGGGAGAGACCACGTGTGGTCGTTTCCCGGCGCCAGAGGGCCTCATATTTTTAGAGATTGGAAAAAGCTGATTAAGAAATCAATCTTTCTCACGCCGGAAGGCGATCGGTCGTTCGGAGAACAGTTCAACACGTGGAAAGATATCGTCATTCCAGGATTAGAACCGGATTCAGAGTTCATCGATGGTAAGTTGAGGAAACAATCGTCGTTAAAGAAAGATATATTTGCGTTCTTCCGAGGGACAATTTTAAACAAAGCCGGTATATTGGCGTACTCGCGAGGTATTCGACCAAAGATGGAAGCGGCGTTTAAGAAACACAAAGACGTCATTTTCACGGAGGAAATCCCATCGTGCGATCGCGACTGTTATCGCAAAGAGTTAAGGAAATCCACGTTTTGCTTGTGTCCGAGAGGATGGTCGCCGTGGACGTTGAGAGCGTACCAAGCGATGATGGTCGGGTGCATCCCAGTCATCATCGCTGACGAAATCGAGCTGCCGTACGAAAACAGTTTAGATTGGACCAAGCTCAGCGTGAAAATCGCCGAAGTCGACGCCGAGAAAACGATTGATATTCTGAAACAAATTTCGAAATCAGAAATCAGAAACAAACAGAAAGCGATCGAGAAAGTGTGGAAATCCGTCGCCTGGGGAAGCAATCCAAAAAAGTTGGACCCGATGGACGCGATGGAGTGCGTTTTACACGAACTCGGTCGAAAGAAACGCGCGATGAAAGCGAGCACGCAAACTTTTTGGTTCGAATGAAACAAATGAGAATTTTAGAAAATAGTGGTAGAAGTAATAGTAGTAGTAGTAATAATAATAGTAGTACATGTAGTGCAGCACTGGATGATGAGCGCAATGATAAACGAAAGAATATATCATGTGATATACGCGTCAATCACGTGAGAAACCTCAGAAACCCCAATCCTAACGCTCCAACTGACACTAACGTCCCTAACCCGTACCGAATGATATCGTTCACTTTTATCTCTAGATGTGTTCGCATGGATTGAATTTCCCTATCTAACCGTAACTCCGTGCTTAACAGTTTGTTATCGATCAAGGTCAAGTTATCTTGCATCCTTCCCTTCTCTAAATTCAAGTCCAACCGTGAAGTTTGATTCATCTTCTCGAAGTTATACCTTAACTCCGACCTGATTTTCTCCGCCTCTTGTTTTAAATCCTTCTCCACGGTTTCCGATTTCACGTTCGCGCGTTCGATTCTCGCGTCCGAGATCATCTGGTACCGTTCGAACTTGTGTCGATTGCGTTGCGCTTCCACTTGCAATTCCGCGTGCGTGACAAAGTCTGCGGATTTTAAACACGAGACGAACATCCGCACGGCTTCTTCGGCTTGCTTTTCGGTGAACACGTCGTCCTTTTGTAACTGTCTCGTGAGCGCGAGGGTGTCGATTTCTCGGAACATGCCACTTCCGGTGCTGTTGAAGTGCATCGTCGTTTGTCCTCCTCCTCCTGAATTGGAATTGGAATTGGACGTTTCCCCGTGACTAAAGTTGTCCGATTCATAAGACGACGAAAACCGTAAAAGTCGTCGACACAAAGACAACGAATGCTCGCTGTTATTGGCTGCTCGTCGAAGCGCTGTATTCATGCGTGAGTGCGTGTGTATTTATGCGCGCAAAGTGTGACGAAAAGGATTGAATTCAATTGGAAGAAAAAACAGTTAACGACGACCTCATTAAAACTTGACGCAAAAGACGAAAGGGATGACGACGACGACGACGAACGACTCGTGGCATCGATGGCGTCCCCGTCCTACGCGTCGTTCTTGTTCTCGCTCTTTTTCGTCACGCGGTTCGAGAAGCAGACGCAACGCGACCTTCACCGAAGGAGGGAGGAAGAAGAAGAATGAATTCGCTTCAAAGGGGATTAAGCCGCCGATGCAGTCGAGTTCATCATCATCCAAGAAGACAAAGAAGACAAAAGAAACGCGCTTCTCAGACGAGGAAAAGGAGGAAAAGAGCATTAACGAGACGAAAACAAACGGATGGCGAATATTCGACGTCCACATCGACGCTTCGGAGGATGTCGGTAAAGACGATTTCTCGATTTCTAAACCAATACTCGAACGAGTCTGTAAAGTCTTACATCTTGACGTCGAGGACATCGAGGACGACATCGAGCGAAAGATGAAGAAAACGAGCATTGAAACTATCCTCCAACGAAACGACGACGAGATGATGAAGCAACGGATACGAGTGGCGAGGAAATCGTGCGACGCTAGAGGAGGAGGAGGAGGAGGCATCGCGCGCAGAACGAAGACGAAGAACGCTAACGACTACCATGAAGAAGAAGAAGAAGATGATGATAAACACCGCGTGCAGTTTTCGTACGTGATTGATGTTTCGGACGAATTCGTGGAGATGTGCGGCGGGTCCGCGAGAAGAGTAAGAGCGGAGAGGAAGAAAGTGGAACGGACGAAGATGGAGGAGAAGGAGGAGGAGAAGGTTGACGTAAACGGGTTTAGTAGAGATGATGAGTTCAAGGAGGAGAAGAACAAGAATAAAAAAAGAACGGTCGTTATCGTCGGTTTAGGTCCCGCGGGGTTGTTTTGCGCGTTGACGTTGGCGAGACTGAGCGCGGATACGAAAGTAGTCATCTTAGAGCGAGGCGAACCGGTCGAGAGACGAGGAAAAGCCATCGGCGCTTTGTTCCACAGGAGACGGTTATCGGAGACGTCGAATTTGTGTTACGGCGAAGGCGGTGCCGGGACGTGGAGCGACGGGAAACTCACGACGAGGATTGGTAGAAACGGCGAGGAAGTGAAAGACGTGTTTAAAACGTTCGTGGAATTTGGCGCGCCGCCGGAGATTTTGCAAATGGGGAAGCCGCATCTAGGAACGGACCGAATGGTGAAGATTTTACGAAACGCGAGGTACGAATTGGAAAAGATGGGGTGCGAGATTATGTTTGACGAGACGTGCCGGACAGTTATGGTGGAAGATAACAAGGCAGTAGGTGTGACGACAGAGTCGGGGAAAACGATTCACGCCGAAGCGGTGGTTTTAGCCACCGGTCACTCGTCGAGAGCTTTGTTCGAACAACTCTCCAACGACGGCGTATTACTCGAATTTCAATCATTCGCGAGTGGTTTTCGTATCGAACACCCGCAGGAATTGTTAAACGAGTTACAATACGGGGAACGGTTTGCAAAAGAAGTCGAACGAGGGAAAGGGCGCATTCCCGTCGCCGATTACAGAGTCGCGCACACGAACAAAGAGGACAATCGAGGCGTGTTTTCGTTTTGTATGTGTCCCGGAGGTCAAATCGTTCCGACGTCGACAAATGTGCACGAGTTATGCATTAACGGCATGTCATTCAGTCGCCGTCAGTCGCTTTGGGCGAATTCTGGGTTAGTCACGAACGTCAAGTTGGAAGATTGCGCGCCGTTCAACGACGAACACGAAACGAAGCCGCATTTGAGCGGCATTCTATTTCAACAGGACATCGAACGGAAAGCGGCTGTTTTAGGTGGCGGCGATTTAACCGTACCCGTACAAACCGCTCACGATTTCTTGCTCGGCGTTGTTTCGGACGAGAAATCCTTGCCGAGCTCCTCGTACCGTCTCGGCATTAAATCTGCCGATTTGACGACGCTATACCCGCAACATCTCACCGAAGCTATTCAGTTTGCGTTGAAAAAATTCGACAAACAAATGCCCGGATACGCTGGAAAGGAAGCTTTGATACACGCCCCAGAAACGCGAACGAGTAGTCCCGTGCGCATAGTTCGCAACTCGGAATCGTTAGAGAGCGAAAACACGAAAAATTTATTCCCAATTGGCGAAGGCGCGGGGTATGCTGGCGGAATCGTCAGCGCCGCTGTCGATGGCATGTGCGCGAGTAAGAAAGTGTTGGCGAAGTTACTAAAAGTCGTTTGATTTCTCTTTATCCACGTTGTAATAACAGTAAAAATATGATCTGTAAAGCATATCAGTACTGTACGTTTACCATACGGTAATAATAATAATGATACATACAAGTTTGTTATCTCGTCGTCGCTAGGAAAAAATCCTGTCGAGATCTTTGCGAGCGAGGAAGTTGCCTCCAACCACCGGCACTTCGCTCGTCCACTCCTTCTCTTCTTCGCTCAACCCTTCTCCAATCGGTACGTACTCTCCTGCCGGCGCGTCGCTCCCGAAATTCGCATATCCTGGTGGCGCGTCTAAAACTTCGTCCGGAATGCACCCTAAAGTTCTCTCCATGATTTCAGTCACCGTTAAATTTGGTTCTTTCTTCCTCGAACCTTGCAACTGATCGTCCACTAACCGTTTCCAAATCTTCGCGTTCGTGCACCCGGCAAAAATGTTCTGTATCGAGTGCATGAAATGTCTCGGCGCCGGGACCGGGCTTCCGTCTTTCATGGTTCCATTTTTACCTTGCGTCGCGTCGCAGTACTTGGCGTATTTCGCTAACAAGTCTCTCCTAGATTTACACGGATTTTCCGACTCGCCAAACAGCTCCACGTCGGCTCGAGATAACAAACCCCAAGGATCCGCGTGCGCCTGCCTACCAATCATGACGCCTTTAATCGTGTTCGCTGTCGCTTTATCGGTCGGTTGACATCTCAGTTGCGTCTTCACTTCCTCCAACGTCTTCACGCCGCCGTTTAAGAAGAACTCGCACTCCGGAAAATCTCTCGCCAACGCGTACACCCACTCGTGCCTCAACGGCGGTATCGAACGATTTTGACTCGGAGAGATGCCATTCAACAACGCTTTCCTACAGTGCACGTGAAACCTTCTTACCGGTGATTTACTCGCGATCGTTTCTACGAACCTATACAACTCGTCGTACGAGTCGTTCCCGTCTACGCCGATCCTACACTTCACGGAAATGGGAATCCCGTCCGCGTTCTTCGCCATCGCCGCGCAGCATTCCGCGACCAAATCTGGGTCTCGCATTAACGTCGCTCCAAAACACCCTTTCCCGGCTACTTTTTCGCTCGGACACCCGCAGTTTAAGTTAATCTCGTCGTACCCGTGCGGCTTGGCTAAACTCGCGGAAAATCCAAGCGCGTCCGCGTCCGACCCTCCCAATTGCATCACCAACGGGTGTTGATTCAACGTAAAATCCACGTACTTGTTCCTTAACTCCACGGGCACGTGTTTCAACGTCATGTCCACTTCCATCTCGGTCCACAACCACACCCGTTTCGAGAGCAATCGACACAAATACCGAAAATGGTTGTGCGTGTACTCCATCATCGGCGCTATCGACAACAACGCTCGCGACGTCGACGGCACGTTCGCCGTCTCCCTATCTCGAGACCATTTCGGCCGCGCGTGTTCCTCCAAGTTTAACGCATCATCTGTTTTCAAAGTTAAAATCGACTCTCCCGATTGAGCGTTTCTCGAATACGCTTCCAACGCTCTCGCTTTGCCTTTCTCAAAGTTCTCGCTTTTCACCATCTTTTCCGTCCAATCTCTTCCTCCTTTCGTTTCTTCTTTCTCTTCTTCGTCTTCCGTCGAGACGACTTTTTCCGAGTGGAACGACGACGACGACGTATTCGTTTTACTACCACTCGACGCGGATCTCTTCTTTGCGGCGCTAAAAGCGGCAAATCGAGTCTTCTTCGCCGCCGAAAGAAAAGAATTGGATTTCGCCGCCGACGCGCGAGGAGGAAAGAACTTTCTCCCCAAAGAAGAACGAGAGGAAAAGGAGGAGAATCCAACGCACCACCCGCGCGGCATAAAGCGAGGAAGTCCTTTTCGGAGCGCTTTATGGAAAGAGGACGTCGAGCAGCGAGGAATAATGATTCAAAGTTGTTTGCTTTCTCTGAGAGGGGAATTGGAAGTGACGTTTTGCGTCACTTTATCCACGTCTGATGTTTTCTCTGGCGACCACCCCACACGAAACGGTCTGGAACAGCTTCTCCTGCAAAGGAGCACGACACAGAGGAAGGAAGCAGTCGTCGAAACGAGCGTATGTGCGATCCGCAGAAGCGAAAGCGGACGAGGACGATACAAAAGATCCCGTTCAAGAAACGTTCAAGAAGTTGTACGCACCGAACAGCGGGAAACGAATAAAGTACGGCGTGTTTCAAGAAACCATGAGCGCGTCGGAGAAGAACGCGTACACGGACGAAGAGAAAATGAATTTGAGACGGAAAGCCGCGGAGGAGTTAACCGTGATCGATAAAGAGGAGAGGAAGAGGAGAGGTTGGTTTTGGTTTGTGTTTGTCTCTTCAAATCCGTTTCGAAGAGTCGTTTCTCCTTCTTTTCTTCGCGTTTTACGCGCGCGCGCGTTTCACAGAGCAGTACTATAGGAGGACGTGTAACTGACATTTTTTACATCTCGATTACGTAATACAAACAAGGAACGGTTGGTCGCGTGTTTGCATCGGCGACTGCGCTCGCGGCGGTTTTGCAAGTGTTCGTCTTCCCGCAACCGATATTCGCGCGCGTAGCGCTTTTCCCGATGGTGTATCTTTCCTACGGATTCCTCGCTTCGGAACGGAGCGGCATGTGAAACATAGCGCAAGCCGGCGCTTGGGACGTCGCCGGAGAGTTGGAGGAAATCGAGGATAAGGATTTAGCGAAGAGGATTCGAGAGAAGGTGAATTCGTTTAATCAAAACGGCGCTTTGATTAGTTTAGTTATTATGGTGGTGTATTTGTTGGTGCCGGATTTTTCAGTCGCGACGACGGCGGTGCAAGCCGCGAACGGAGGAGGTACTACCAGCGGCGGCGCGAGTGATTTGAAGCATTTCATGCACAAGGAAGGGAGCGGATTGAAAAATTTCATGCACGTGGACGGCGAGCGATTGAAGAATATCTTGTAGAAAAGA
>Ga0255775_1001389_pt1 | contig 22511 bp, 21 predicted proteins | sample 011ome_26_FD_179973 | JGI IMG/M metagenome (GOLD analysis project Ga0255775, IMG submission 179973) | Coastal salt marsh microbial communities from the Groves Creek Marsh, Skidaway Island, Georgia - 011511BT metaG (version 2) | ecosystem: Environmental > Aquatic > Marine > Intertidal zone > Salt...
CTCGGCCTGCGGACGAGTTTGGACGCCGAAGGCGCCCCGAAGGGGTGCAAGCAACCCAAAGGTTGTTTGCATCAATCCATCACGGCCCACCAAACAATAAAATAGCCACCCTTGAGGTGGCTTTTTTATTGTTTCATTGGATTGGATTGTGAGAACCATCGTTCGACAAACTCGGCCTGCGGACGAGTTTGGACGCCGAAGGCGCCCCGAAGGGGTGCAAGCAACCCAAAGGTTGTTTGCATCAATCCATCACGGCCCACCAAACAATAAAATAGCCACCCTTGAGGTGGCTTTTTTTATTTGTCTCAAGGCTTTGTTGTGGTCATTTCGACTGGGCGCAGCGATTTGGGAGATTTCACTATCCACCACCAACAAATCTGGAAATCACCACTACAAATCGCTATTGTCCTACTCACACAATGTAACCAGAACATAAGAGGCTGATATGCAGGTCCACCAGGTTTACACCGAGAGCGTGCTGCGCAACTACACCTACCTGATTGAGCTCAATAATGGCAGCGCTATCGTCATCGACCCTTGGGATGCGGAGCTGGTCAATCGGTTGCTGGAGTCTCTCAAGCTGAGCTTACGCTATCATCAACACCCATGAGCACTGGGATCATACACAGGGCAACGAGGCGCTGGTTGCAGAGCATGACTGTCAGGTCTGGGCGCATGCCAATGGCGAGGGAAAAATTCCCGGTTTAAGTCGCACTCTGCAGGCTGGTGAAATTATTGACCTGGAAGAGGGCGTTCAGCTGCAAGTGCTCGACACACCGGGCCATACCTATGCCCATCTATGCTTTTTAGTGCTGCAACAGGGCCGGCCAAGTGCGGTGTTTACCGGTGACACGCTGTTTAATGCCGGCGTTGGTAACTGCCATGGCGGCGACGCCGCAACACTTTATCAAACTATCTCTGAGCAATTTCACAGTCTCAATGATGATGTCCTGGTGTATCCTGGCCATGACTACCTGGCAAACAATCTGCAATTTACACTCAGCGTAGAGCCTGACAATCGGGCCGCGCAGGAGTGGCTGCCAATGGCCGTAACCGCCGACCCTAGCAGGCAACCACTGGTCACATCGATCGGGGATGAGCGCACGTTTAACAGCTTCTTCCGGCTCCACAGCCAAGAAATTCGTCGCGGGCTCAACTGCCTCGACGCCAGCGACAAAGAAGTGTTTGTTGCCCTCCGCTCGCGACGCGACAACTGGTAACCCGCCACACCATCCCGGTCAAAATAAGCATTCGCACCGACACCCAAAAAAATAATCCCCCCGCAAGGTGGGGAATAAGCGCCCTTGCGAGTCTTATGACATGACAGCTGAACAGGGACTTTTAGATTAACGCTGATACCAGGATCGGTATCAGACAATGGATGTATAGGTGACAAGGTGAGTCATAAACTGCAAAACCTCGAGCTGGAGCTCGCGCCCGGCCCACAGGTCGGTCAGCCAACTGGCCAACAGTCCGGTGCGGTACAACCCGTCGGGTTAGACGATCGCGACAGGCTCGAGATAGAGGGACTTATTTTGGATATGACAGCCGCAGGTGCCGGCATTACCAGCGCCGAGATGGCACAACTTTACAAAGATACCTCAGACGAACTACGTCGCCTGTTAGTACGCAAACTCGGTGATGAAGAGGGAGCTGAAGCCCTGGCCCAAGACGCCTACCTCAAGCTGCTGCGTATCAAACACAACCAGGATGTCGGCGACCTGCGCCGCTACCTGTTTAGCATGGCCGTGCGGCTCGCCCTCAACGTGCTGCGCAAGCGCAAAATGGATAGCCAATATTACGGCTGCTACGACAAATCCGCGCCACTGCAACGTAAAGACAGTGGTGCTTATCATGTGCTGCTCGATGAACTGAAACAGGAAACCGTCAAAGAGAGCATCACCCAGCTGCCGGAAAAAACCCGCTACATTTTCCTCTCGCATCAGTTTAACGGCCAGAGCACAGACCAGATCGCCGAACAGCTCAGCGTCTCACCCGCCGTAATTGAAACCCATATAGACTGCGCCAAAGGGCAAATAGAAAAAGCCCTCAGTGAATTCGCCCTGGTTCATGCATAAGCAACCGCCCGCGGACACTCTTTACGGCGAACTCGATGACCTCGAGCCCTGGGCTCAGGACGAACTCAAACGCATCGAAAAACAGTTTGCCACCCGACGCAGCGCAGAACTCGCGCGCGCCAATCGAGCGTCCAGTGCAGATGAAAGCAGGGGTCTGATCGGATTTCTCTGCGGTCTGTTTTGCGGCTTGGCACTCTCCGCAGTGATCTTTTTGTTTTGGGCTCCCAGACTGCATTAACCGGCCGATTGAGATACTGATATGGGTGAATGGCGCTTAAAGCCCAGCCCTTTTCTTTATAGTCTTGTCAGAACGCAGTGCGAGGAGGGATCTCAGCTCGCAGTTGCAGCCACTCGGTGCCCTCCCTTACACTGCAACTCTATTTCGAACAGGACAAAACTATGCAAGCTAGACCAGATCGGCGGCGTTTTTTGAAACAGTTTGGACTCGGTGCGGCCGGGGTCACTGCCGGTTCGCTGGCATTGGCTGGTGCGGAGCAGGTTAAAGAGACCGGGTCGCTGGCAAAGGCGGAGCTCGAGCGCTTGCAGCTGGCTTACGATAAGTTGGATACGCGCACCAAGCTGTTGACGCGCGGGTTGCTTATCTTGCTGGGACTGGATCTGTTTTTATTGATCTAATCGCCCGAGTTGGCTGTTTCCTTACAATAATAAATCTGCGTTTGGGCTCAATCGAAAAACAGTTTGGGCCACAAGCTGCACAATAATAAAGGTTCTCTTTACCGTGAAACAAAAGCTTCTACAGATAACTGCGCCGTCGGCTGCAGCGGTGGTAGGCGTTGATGCCTGCCCGGGTCAGCAGTTGCAGAAAGGTCAGCCGCTAATGACGTTGGAGTCGATGAAAATGCAGACTGTGGTTGTGGCGCCGGCCGATATGCAGGTTGAATTGATAGCGGTGGCAGCGGGCGACACGGTGCAGGCGGAACAGCTGCTCTGCAAGGCCAGGGCGCTGGAGTCAGAGACTGAGATGCAGGTTGAAGCAACTATCGCGAGCAGTCAGTCATCGGCAAGCATGCTGCAGGCGTTGCAACAGCAATTGGCGTATTCCTCTGATGCGCTGCGCAGTGATGCGGTGGCGCGGCGTCATGCCAAGGGTTATCGCACGGCCCGGGAAAATCTTGATAATCTCTGTGATAAAGACTCTTTTGTTGAATATGGTCAGCTGGCGGTGGCGGCTCAGCGTGGGCGCAAAGAGGCTGAAACGCTCAAGATCGAGACTGCTGCCGATGGTGTGATTACCGGTCTGGCAACCATTAACGCTAGCCAGTTTGGTGAGCAGGCCGCTCAGGTGGCGGTAATTGTCAATGATTACACAGTGCTGGCTGGCACGCAGGGCTATTTTCATCACCGCAAAATTGATCGTATTCTTGATCAGGCTGAGCGCGCCAGTCTGCCAGTAGTGATGTATACCGAGGGCGGTGGCGGACGGCCCGGGGACACTGATGTAAAGACTCAGATCGGTGGTTTGGATGTGCCGAGTTTTGCCAGTTGGGCGGGTCTGAGCGGTCGAGTGCCACTGATTGCAGTGAATAATGGTTATTGCTTTGCCGGCAATGCAGCATTGTTTGGCTGTGCAGATATTCGTATTGCTACGCAGACCTCATGGATTGGTATGGCGGGCCCGGCGATGATCGAAGGCGGTGGATTGGGCAAATTTGCGCCGACCGATATCGGCCCGATTGAGGTGCAAGCCAATAATGGTGTGGTTGACCTGGTGGCGGAAAATGAAGCTCATGCTACGCAATTGGCGCAGCATTGTTTGAGTTATTTTCAGGGCGACCTGTTGTCATGGGACTGTGCGGACCAGGCTCAGCTGGGTGCGTTGATGCCGGATGATCGGCGCTATGTGTACGATATTCGTGCGCTGATTAAGCAGTTAGTGGATTGTGACAGTTTTGTTGAGTTGTCGCGCCTCTATGGCAGTGGTGTTGTGACGGGATTTGTACGGATTGAGGGCAGGGCGATGGGCCTGCTTGCCAATGATTGCAAGGTTTTGGGTGGTGCGGTGGATGCTGAGGCGGCAGATAAGGCGGCGCGCTTTATTCGACTCTGTAACAGTTTCTCGATTCCCGTTTTGTCACTCTGTGATACTCCCGGCTTTATGGTTGGGCCGGCGAGCGAGGAGCAGGCGTCGGTGCGGCGTATGGCGAATCTGTTTATTGCCGGCGCGCAGACGACGGTGCCGATTGTGGCGATCTTTTTACGCAAAGGTTATGGCTTGGGTGCCATGGCGATGGCCGGTGGCAGTTTTCATCGGCCGGTGTATACCGCGGCTTGGCCGTCGGGCGAATTTGGTGGCATGGGCCTGGAAGGCGCGGTGCGACTTGGATTTAAAAAGGAGCTCGAGGCCGAGATCGATCAGCAGGCACGTGAGGCACTGTTTAACAAGCTGGTGGAGGAGATGTATCAGTTGGGTAAGGCCACCGAAGCGGCGGCCCATCTGGAGATTGATGCGGTGATTGATCCTGCGACCACTCGTGCGGTGATTAGCCGGGCCCTGGCTGGCTCTTTAGCGAATAGCCCTCTGGCCGTCTAACCCTTTAGCCCTTTAGCCCAGTTCGGCGCTGTGGTAGATGTTTTGCACATCGTCGAGATTGTCGAGCATGGAAATGAAGCGTTCAAACATTTCAACATCGTCACCGCTGACCAGGGTGGTGGCCTGGGGAATGAACTGAATCTCGTCCACGTCGTAGTCGATCTCACCAAACGCATCGGTTAGCGCTTGTTTGGCTTTGAACGATTCGGTGTGTGGGGCAAAGACAGTTAACATCCCGTCTTCATTTTCGATATCGATCACATCTACGTCGTTCATCAGCAGAGTTTCAAGCACCGCTTCTTCGTCTTGCCCGGCAAACTTCAAAATTGTCAGATGATCAAACATATGACTCACTGATCCCTGAGTGCCGATCTTGGTTTTGGTCTTGGTAAAGCACAGTCGCACATCACCAAAGGTGCGATTGGGATTGTCGGTGAGACACTCGATAATCACCATGCAGTTGCCGGGTCCGTAGCCTTCATAGCGGGCGAGTTCGAAGTTTTCGCCGGCGCCGCCTTTGGCTTTTTCAATGGCTTTGTCGATGACATGGGTTGGCACTTGGTCTTTTTTGGCGCGCTCGATCAAACTACGCAGTGCCAGGTTCCCTGCGGGGTCTAGCCCCCCGGCTTTGGCGCAGACATAAATTTCGCGGCCGTATTTGCTGTAAACCCGGGCTTTGGCGTCCGAAGTTTTAGCCATTGATTCTTTGCGGTTTTGGTAGGCTCTACCCATGTTCAGTTCCAGTCCAAATAATTAGACCGGATTCTACAACAGCTCGAGCGCGAGAGCATTCGAAACTAGCGGTAAGGGTTGATATTTTCTTGTCTGCTTTCTCGAACAGTTGAGAGGCTTTTATTTTGACCGCCGACGAATCTTCAAAACAAGCATTAGAGACATGCTGTGAATAGTTTCCTGTCCGCTCGGTAGCGGTATCCCCGTTGCTTATGGTCTTAGATGCTTGCTCTGAACCTCTTGAATTTACTTCTATTTGGGCAAATAAAAACCCCCAAACCTTACGGTTTGAGGGTTTGTATTTGGTGGAGCCTAGCGGGATCGAACCGCTGACCTCAACACTGCCAGTGTTGCGCTCTCCCAGCTGAGCTAAGGCCCCAAAAGCGAACGCGCATAATAGGGATCAGGTTATGGCAAGTCAAGCGCGTTATCCCTGTTTAAAGGGCTTTCAGCTGAGTTGCTGATAGTCCTTTTCGAGGTTTTTTAGTTTCTTTTTGCCGATACCGCCGAGTAGTTCTATTGCGTGCCTCAGGCGGGCGCGTGACATATCTGCGCCGAGCAGGTTCATGGAGTCCATTACCGAAATGGAGGCACTACTGCCGGCGATGGCGATAAATAAGGGTGCCAGGAAGGGCTTGAGTTTGATCTCCATAGCGTCGGCAACTTCTTTGAGGGCGTTGAAGATAGTGTCGCGCTTCCAGGATTGCACGGCTTCGAGTTTCCACAGGGCGAACTGCAGTACTTTTATAAGTTGTTCGTCGTCCATACCGGCGCTGCGCAGGTCATCAGCGTTTATTGGCAACATACCGGATATCAGGTAGTTACCCAGCGGGGCGAGATCGGAGAGTGTTTCCATACGCTGCTTTGCGAACGGCAGGAAAGCCATCAGGGTGTCACGGTTGAGGGCCCACTGCTGGAGTCGGTCGGCGAGTTGTTCATCACTGAGTTCTTCGCGAATCCAGGTGCCGTTGAGCCAGCTGAGTTTTTCAACATCAAATACCGGACCGCCGAGGGACACGCGCTGGATATCAAAGACGTCGAGCATTTCGGCGAGGGTAAATTTCTCACGCTCGTCTGGCATTGACCAACCCATGCGGCCGAGGTAGTTGATCATCGCTTCGGGCAGGTAACCCATGCGTTGATAAAACAGGATGCTGGTAGGGTTTTTGCGTTTGGATAATTTGCTCTTGTCGGTGTTGCGCAGCAGTGGCAGGTGACAGAAGATCGGTGTTTCCCAGCCAAAGTATTGATAGAGCAAGATATGTTTGGGCGCCGAGTTGATCCACTCCTCGCCGCGGATAACATGACTGATCTGCATCAGGTGATCGTCCACCACATTGGCAAGATGATAGGTGGGCATGCCGTCGGCTTTGAGTAATACCTGCAGGTCGATCTGTGACCAGTCGATGCTTATCTCGCCGCGCAGCATATCGTTAAATACACACTGCCCTTGGCGGGGCACATTCATGCGCACTACGTGGCTTTCGTTGTTGGCGAGGCGATTGGCTATCTCATCTTGCTCGAGATGCAGGCAGTGGCCGTCGTAGCCAACCGGCAGCTTCTCTTCCATCTGGGTTTTGCGTAATTCGTCGAGACGTTCGTTAGTGCAGAAGCAGCGGAAGGCGTGGCCGCTATCGAGCAATTGATCGGCGTGTTGGCGATAGATTTCAGAGCGCTCGCTTTGCCGATACGGGCCGTGGGGGCCGCCATTGTCCGGGCCTTCGTCCCACTCGAGCCCGAGCCAATGCAGGGCGTCGAGGATGGCCTGTTCAGATTCCGGGGTCGAGCGTGCTTGGTCTGTATCTTCAATCCGCAGCAGAAACTGTCCACCCTGACTGTGGGCAAAGGCCATGTTAAACAGCGCAACATAGGCTGTTCCAACATGAGGGTCGCCGGTGGGAGAGGGTGCAATACGGGTGCGAACAGTCATCGAAAGATCCAGTTAAAAATCAGTTGAAAAAGCGAAGCCGCATTATACGTTTTAGACGGGGGGCTATGTCACTAATTGTGTCTGAAAAACTCTCCGATCTAAGTGTCGGCATTGCGACATTGCTGCATCCACCAGTCAATCGCGACTTTTCTGTGGCGATTTTTTGGCAGAGCAAAATAAAATGTTCGCGTCATATCTCGTTTCGGCAGTTTGAGCGGCACCAGGTCACCGCTTTTGAAGTTGTTGTGCAGAACAATTTCCGAGAGACAGCCAATGCCCAGCCCTGCTTCAACAGCTTTTTTAATCGCTTCGTTATGTTTGAATTGCAGGTAAATATCCAGTTGTGGCACCAACCCGGCCAGCGCTTTATTAAAAGTCTGACGCGCGCCGGATTCGGGTTCACGTAGTATCCACCTGGCGCTGGTGATATCGCTGTCGCTGAGACGTTGTTTTTTGGCCAGCGGGTGATCAGGGCTACAAAAAACCCTGAGCTGATCTTGGCGCCAGGGGATCAGTTCTAACTCACGGTGGTGGATTTCACCTTCGATCATGCCAATATCGACCTCGTAGTTAAGCACCTGCTCTGCAACATCAGGGCTGTTGCCGACATTGATGTCCACTTTTGCTTGTGGGTGTTGAGAGAGGTAGCCCGCCAGATAACTGACGGCCAGGTGGTTGCCGATCGTAAAGCTGGCGGCAATTTTGATATGGCCAATATCGCTGAGCCCTTCTAATGCCTGCTCAAACTCATCGGCCTGTGCGATTAAAACCTGGGCTTTATCGCGCAGCGTAATGCCGGTCGCATTGAGCTTTAAGGTTTTACCCGAGCGACTAAACAGATTGGTGTCGTAGGCTTGCTCTAAAGTCTGCAGGGCTGAGCTTGCCGCGGATTGCGACATATGCAGTTCATCAGCGGCTCGAGAGATGTTTTCATAGCGGGCGATGGCGAGAAAAATCTGCAACTGTCGGAGGCTATATTTCATTTCTTTGGTACTTTTTCGGGTTGGATGTGTTATCGATTAAATCGATAATGTAACGCATAATATCCTGTTTTACTTATAGTTTAAAAGCCTCTACTATCGCGACTTTAATTAACTCAAGTTTAAACTAGCCCACAGAAGGCGGATGGTTATGACAGAACAAAAAGCAACCAATGTTACTTGGCATGATGGTGATATTACCCTTGAGGATCGCAATGCACTGATGGGCCAAAAAGGCGCTACGTTGTGGTTTACCGGGCTGTCTGGTAGCGGTAAAAGTACCGTTGCGGTGGCGCTGGAAAAAGCGCTGTTTGAACGCGGCTGCCTCAGTTACCGTCTGGATGGCGACAATATTCGTCTCGGGATCAATAAAAATCTCGGTTTCTCTGCTGAAGATCGCACCGAGAATATCCGCCGTATCGGTGAGATCGCCAAGCTGTTCGTCGACTCGAGTGTGATTGCACTGTCGAGTTTTATCAGTCCTTACCGCGCTGACCGCGACGAGGTACGCGCGCTGCACGCCGAGTCGGGGTATCCGTTTGTCGAAGTGTTTGTAGACTGTGCACTGGAAGAAGCAGAGCGCCGTGATCCCAAGGGGCTGTATAAAAAAGCCCGCGCTGGAGAGATCAAAAACTTTACCGGGATCGACGACCCCTATGAGGCGCCACTCGCAGCTGAGATCCATCTGCGGACCGATCAGATGAGCCTGGAGGAAGAGGTGAATGTGATTATCCGCTATCTTGAAGCTAACAATTTTATTGTTTAAAGCCCGTTACCGGTTAGCACCTGAATTATTTGATTTCACATTAATGGAGAAACACCTTTGATTAAGCCCCATGGATCAGAACACCTCAACTCACTGCTTGTCGATGCAGCAAAAAAGCAACAGCTGCTGACCGAAGCCGAGTCACTGCCTTCGCTGCTGCTTAATTCGGCTGCGGCCGCTAATGCCGTGATGCTCGGTGCCGGATACTTTAATCCGCTGACGGGTTATATGAATCTTGCCGATGCGTTGAGTGTGTCGCAGACACTGCACACTACTGATGGCCTGTTCTGGCCCGTGCCAGTGATCAATCTGGCTAAAGATGTTTCGGCGATTACTGGTGCCAGCCGCATTGCGCTGCGCGACCCAAACACCGCGGGCAATCCGGTCATGGCGATTATGGATGTGGCGGCGATTGAGGAGGTGTCTGATGAGCAAATCCAAAGTATGGCGGCCGATATTTTTGGCACGCTTGATCCCGAGCATCCCGGTGTTGCGACCTTTACCAAACTTGGTAACCAGCTTATATCGGGTAATATTCAGGTGCTCAACCTGAGCTATTTTCAGGCCGATTTCCCTGATACCTTCCGCACTGCGACAGAGATTCGCAACGAAATCGCCGAGCGCGGTTGGAACAAGGTTGTCGCGTTCCAGACCCGCAATCCGATGCACCGTGCCCACGAAGAGCTCTGTCATATGGCCATGGAGCGTCTCGGTGCCGATGGCATTGTTGTGCATATGTTACTCGGTAAGTTAAAAGAAGGTGATATTCCGGCGTCGGTGCGCGATGACTGCATTCGCAAAATGGTTGAACTGTATTTTCCCGAGAATACCGTGATGGTAACGGGTTATGGTTTCGATATGCTCTATGCCGGTCCCCGTGAGGCGGTGCTGCACGCGGTGTTCCGTCAGAATATGGGCTGTACTCACCTGATTGTCGGTCGCGATCACGCGGGTGTCGGTGACTATTACGGTGCCTTTGACGCACAGACGATCTTTGATGAGAAAGTCCCTGCCGGTTCACTGGAAATTGAAATTTTTAATGCCGATCACACCGCTTTTTCCACCAAACTCAATCGTGTGGTAATGATGAATGAAGCCGAAGATCACACCAAGGATGATTTTATCCTGCTCTCCGGTACCAAGGTTCGGCAGATGTTGGGTGATGGCATTGCGCCACCGCCTGAATTCTCACGTCCTGAAGTGGCGCAGATTTTAATGGATTACTACCAGTTGGAAAACGCCTGATATTTGGCGCCTTAAACTGAATAAAAAAACCGCTGGTTTCATCGCCAGCGGTTTTTTTGTTACTGCTGATATCGCTTAGAGTGTCAGGCCGCCGTCCACGACAATGCATTCGCCGTTGGTATAGCTTGATGCATCAGATACTAAATAGAGCACCGTGCCGGCCATTTCATGGGGCTCAGCATGGCGCTTCATGGGGATGGTGCTGATGGCGGTTTGATAGATATCCTGGTTGCTGAACAGTGCGCCGGCAAATTGGGTTTTGGTGAGGCCGGGCAGCAGGGCATTAACTCGAATGCCAAGACCACCGCACTCCTTGGCAAAGGCTTTAGTCATATTGACCACCGCGGCTTTGGTGATGGAGTAGATGCCTTGCATAGGGCCCGGTTGCAGCGCATTAATCGAGGCGGTATTGACGATACTGCCGCCACCGTTGTCGCGCATCAGTTTGCCGGCTTCCACTGACATAAAGAAGTAACCGCGAATATTGACATCGACGGTCTTGCTGTAGGCGCCGAGATCGGTGTCGAGAATATGGCCAAAGTAGGGGTTGGTGGCGGCATTATTAACGAGGATGTCGAGTCGGCCATATTTGCTTCTAATCACTGCAAAGGCTTCTTCAATCTGTTCCATGCTGCCAACATGGCAAGCCAAGGCCTCGGCACTACCGCCGTTAGCAGTGATTTGATCGGCCACTTGCTGACAGCCATCAAGTTTGCGACTTGAGACGATTACGTGAGCACCTTGCTCTGCGAGCAGCACTGCAATGGCTTCGCCGATACCGCGACTGGCGCCGGTGACTAAGGCGATTTTGCCGGTCAGATCAAAAAGGGTTGTAGCCATGTCGTATCACTCCAAAATAGTAAAAAATCAGTTTATAAATCCGCTCAGACGCTGCTGAATAATGGTTTTAGCCTCGGCCATAATAGTGTCGATCAGTTGCTGGACAGTGGGTTGGTCATGGATCAGTCCGGCAACCATGCCGCAGGACCATGCACCGGCATCCATGTCGCCATTGTGCATGACTTTGGGGTAGACGCCGGCGACCTCCGCGGCAATGTCGTCAAACTTGATGTCGTTGCCCAGGGCCGCCTCTTTTTGCAGCAGTCGCTCGACACTGGGGTTGGTCAGCACGCGTTCTGTATTGCGCAGCGGGCGCATAACCAATCTGGTGTCCAACTCACTGGCAGCGAGGATCGCCTGTTTAACATTTTCATGCACAGGGGCTTCTTTGGTGACGATAAAGCGTGTGCCCATATTGATGCCTTCAGCGCCCAGTGCCAGCGCCGCAACCAAGCTGCGGCCATCGGCCATGCCACCCGAGGCAACAAACGGAATGGTCAGTTCGTCTGCGGCTCGCGGCAGCAGGATGAAGTTGGGGACATCATCTTCACCGGGGTGGCCGCCGCATTCGAATCCATCGACTGACACCGCATCGCAACCAATGGCTTCGGCCTTGAGTGCGTGGCGCACCGACGTGCACTTGTGGATGACCTTGATATTGTGCTGTTTCAGAATCGGCAGCCACTGAGCTGGGTTATTACCAGCGGTCTCAACCACTTTAACGCCGCCATCGATAATGGCCTGAATCAGACCGGGATAATCGGGCGGGGTTAGCGAGGGTAAAAAGGTCAGGTTAACGCCAAAGGGTTTGTCAGTCATTTCGCGGCAGCGGGCAATTTCATTGGCGAGTTTTTCTGGTGTACCCTGAGTCAGCCCGGTAATGATGCCCAAACCGCCGGCATTGGACACTGCCGCGGCAAGCTCAGCGAAACCGACATGGTGCATGCCGCCCTGAATAACCGGGTGTTGGATGCCAAGCATTTCGGTAATCCGTGTTTTCATTATTCTCTCCTGAATCCTATTTAATCGGTTTGGTGGCCCTGTCATGAGCTATTTATTGCGGGCTCTCAGCCATATGATCGCCAGCACTATTGCCAACAACATGGCAGCGATCACGCTGAGTGAAAACCAATTGCTGAGCAGTAGTTTTTTAACCGAGTTGGTTCGAGTCTGCTGAATAAGATCAAACCCCTCCGCCGGCGGCACCACGCCAAATGCCTGTTCGTAACGCTGGTAATCAATCATCAGTTCGGCAAAGCGCTGTGGCTTGCGCTCGCGCAAATCACGACTCTCGCCCGGGTCAGTGGCGAGGTTGTAGAGGCGCCAGATATTATCGCCATGGGGTGGGGTGTTGCGGGTCAGTTTGTAGTTGCCTTTGATTAGTGCCGAGTTACCTGATACTTCCATGGCGACCGGTTCGTCGGCGGCATAAATAACGTCAGCTGAACCGTTTAACAGTGGCAGCATACTGCGCCCGGTGATCGCGACAGCGTCTCCCGATGGGTGGGCGATATCGAGATAGTCGAGCACGGTTGGGGTGATGTCGGTGACCAGACTCAGTGCCCGCTGCCAGTTTTGCGCGGGAATCTTTGGACCAGCGACAATCAACGGAACTCTGATACCGCCTTCGGCAGCGTAAAACTTGAACATATTAAGCGGCGAGGCACTGGCACTTGCCCACTCAGGGCCGATAAAGGCCATGCTGCCTTTTTCGCCGAGATTATCGATGCTGTGGTTGTAACCATTGAAAAACATCCATTGTTTCATGCCGGGCACGGCTACTGGGTCACTGGGTTCCGGTCCATTGTCTGAGGTGACAATAAACAGGGTGTTGTCGAGTTCGCCGCGGGCTGCGAGATAGTCGAGAAAACGCCCGACATGACTGTCCATGCTCTCAAGCATTGCCGCCTGAACCTGCATCGAGCGGGCAAACAACTGTTTGTCCGGCCCCGAAAGGCTGTTCCAATCGCGGTTGCCGGCGGGCATCTTGGCGAGTGGCGCAGCGGCCGGCGTCAGACCCAGTTCAATCGCTCGCTGCCAGCGCATTTTGCGCAGTGCGTGCCAGCCACGGTCGTAGACGCCATTGTAGCTGTCAGTGATTTCGCGGGGCGCCTGCACCGGTATATGAATGGCTTGAAAGGCGAGGTAGGAAAAAAACGGCTGGCGTTGCTCGGGCTGTTGGTCACGATCGAGATAATCAATCATACGATCGACAATAAATTTTGATGAATAAAAATCTTTCGGCAGATCGGCTGGTTGACCGTCTTCATACCATGGCGCGATATCATAGAAACCCATATAGGGTTTTTGTTCCCAGTTGTCGGCACCGGAGGCGTCGAGGGCAAAGGAGCGGTCAAAACCGTGCTGGTTGGGAAGGTCCTGCTTGCCGCTGCCCAGGTGCCACTTGCCGGTCATATAGGTACCGTAGCCGGCGCCTTTGAGATGCTCAGCTAGCGTTTTAACGCCGGGCTCAAGGAACATCGAGTAGCCGGGTTGTCCGATCTGGTTGTCGGTAATCACTTCGGGAATGGTGGCGATGCCGGTCCGGTGGTTGTCGATTCCGGTTAGCAGCATCGCGCGAGACGGCGCGCAGAGTGGTGAACTGTGGTAGTTGCTAAACTTTGTGCCGCGATCGGCGAGGGTTTGGATATTGGGCATTCTCGCTTCGCCGCCAAACGGGGCAAAGTCTGTGAGGCCGGCATCGTCGACCACAATCACCACGACATTGGGACGCAGATCGTCCGCGCCTGCACGGCTCGACACGACGACAAGTAACAGCAAAAGGCGGAGCAAAACCGTGAAAGGGGATAGCGTGCGTGATGACATGGGCCTGTTCTTTTGACGTTATTATTTTGGCTTAAGGCAAGATATTTGAAATTGCCGCCGATGTCTAACCTAGCGGTCTAGCAACCCAAAAATCTGCTATCCGGTAGACGCTTGGCTGATGGTATTAAATGACATAGTATGTGTCAAAATAACAATGTTTTTTTTTGCAGGGGAGTAAGTCAGTGATCGAACTGAGCAAAGATAATCAGATATTTATTGTCACCATGAATGATGGTGCCAATATGATCTGTCTCGAATGGCAGCAGCGGATGTTGGATATCCTCGATCAGCTTGAGCATCAGCCTCACGCCGCCGCCGCGATGGTGATGATCGGGGTGGATAAATTCTTTAGCAATGGCCTCAATCTCGAGGTGCTGAACAAACTCGACAGCGACGACTGGCACCGATTTGCCGAACAGATGAAAGCGATTCATAGACGTATGTTGCGCCTGCCATTCCCAACGGTGGCTGCGGTTAATGGTCATGCCTTTGCCGGTGGTGCGTTTTTGGCGCTGTCCTGTGATTATCGGATTATGCGCGAGGACCGTGGCTGGATCTGCATCTCGGAAGTGGATGCCGGTGTACCCTTGCCCCAGGGAATGATGGAATTTCTGCGCTATCGGCTGCCACCGATAACCCTCCGCGATGCTGTGCTGACCGGCAAGCGCTATACCGCAGACGAAGCGATTGCTGCTGGGTTTGCTGACGGCAAAGCCTCTGCTGAGAATTTGCTCGCAGACGCCAAGGCGTTGGCTGCGAGTTTGGCGGTTAAGGAGTCAGGTATCTTTACCGCGATCAAACACGCCCATGTGGCACCGATTATTGAGGCACTACAGTGAGGCGTGTGGCATTGGTTGTGTCGCTGCTGGTCCTGCTCAGTGCAATTGCCTGGACCCAGCGCACCGAGATTATGCTGGAGCTGATCAAGCTCAAGATAGCAGCCCAATATCAAAGTGCACCCAATAGACCCGTGCCCTGGCAACAGGGGCCGGCAGAGCCGCTTGAGCGGTTCAGCAACGCTGATTCACGGCCGCCCAATATTATTTTGATTGTCGCGGATGATCTCGGCTTCAATGATATCTCCACCTTTGGCGGCGGGGTTGCTAATGGTGCGGTGCAGACCCCAAATATCGATCGGTTGGCCACTGAGGGCGCGATTTTTAATCAGTCCTATTCCGGCGCCAGCACCTGTGCGCCGTCACGGGCAATGATGTTGACTGGCCGCTATCCGACCCGTCATGGCTTTGAATTTACGCCAACGCCGCCCGGCATGGGCAAGATGATAGTGAGATTAAGTGCTGAGCTGGATCCTGCTATGCCGCCTGTCATTTATGATCCGGCGCCTGAAGCACAGCTGCCGCCGTTTGAATTGCAGGGCTTGCCGGCCTCTGAAGTGACGTTAGCTGAAGTACTTGCACAACAGGGCTATTACACGGCGCATATCGGCAAGTGGCACCTCGGGCGACAGAACGGTATGGCACCCCATGAGCAGGGCTTTGACGATAGTTTGCTGATGGCCAGTGGTCTCTATCTGCCCGAAGACAGTCCCAACGTGGTGAATGCCAAATTGCCGTTTGACGCGATCGATCGATTTCTCTGGGCGAGCATGAACTACTCGGCATCATTCAACAGTGGCAACGAAGATCTGTTTGAGCCCGCCGGCTATCTCACCGACTACTGGACTGATGAATCACTCAAGGTGATCGAAGCGAATAAAAATCGGCCTTTCTTTCTTTATTTAGCGCACTGGGGTGTGCATACACCGCTGCAGGCCACCCGCGAGGATTATGAAGCAGTTGGCGATATCAGACCTCATCGCAAGCGGGTCTATGCGGCAATGATTCGCGCGCTGGACCGCAGTGTTGGGCGCATTCTCGACAGTCTCGAAGAGCAGGGGCTGGCGGAGAACACCATTGTCGCGTTTACCAGCGACAATGGTGGCCCTGGGTATATTGGTCTAAAAGATATCAATAGTCCGTTCCGTGGCTGGAAAATCACTATGTTTGAAGGCGGGATCCGGGTGCCATTGTTCGTTAGGTGGCCGGCCAAAATCGAGGCTGGCACGCAGATTGAAACGCCGGTGGCACACATCGATATGATGCCGACTCTGGCCGCGGCAGCGGGCGTCACGAAATTGCCTGATGTGAAGATAGATGGGGTTAATTTATTGCCTCTGACGACCTCTCAGGGCGTGGCGGAGTGGACCCGTCATACTCTGTTCTGGCAGAACGGACACTATCAGGTGGTACGCCACGGCGACTGGAAACTACAGGTTAACCAGCGCCCGACCGACGGCTTGAAGCAGTGGTTGTACAATCTTGCAGAGGATCCCACCGAGCAACACAATCTGGCCGACAGCCATCCTGACAAGCTTGAGGAATTGAATGGATTGTTGCGTGCACACCAAGCAGATTCCGTTGGGCCGCTCTATCCGGCGACACTGAATGCACCGATCATGGTAGACAAAACCCGGGCGGAGAATTTTGAAGCTGGTGATGAGTATGTCTACACCCCTAATTAGATGCACTGAATAAGCTTGACGCAGTCCGGTGCACGCAATGTGATAGAGGCTATGCAGCAGGAGGGTTTGATGATGACAGTTTGGATTTGGGTTACAGCCGCCACCGTTTATGGGCTATTTCTGCGTTGGTACTTCAATTGGTCGAGGCCGATGACAGCCGTTGAAGTGGAGCAGTATATACAGCGTTTTGCGGCCGGAGAGGGTGTGGTAAATACGGATCCCGAGGTACTGCGCCGCTTTCTTGAGCAAGATGATGGCGGTGAGTTTGTGATGCAGAACCTGATTAAACTGCAGCCAGGCGCTGTCACCCACCCGATCACCGGGCAGCCGGTTCAGTCACGGCTGCTGCTTGAGGAATATACCAAGCCGTTTATCAAGGCATTGTTTAGACGTGGCGGCCATCCGGTGCTGATGGCGCGCAAAGTGGGTGGTTATATCGACAGCTGGAACTGTGATGCCGATCCGGAATGGAGCGCCACGGCCATGATGCGTTATCGCAGCCGCCGAGATCTGATCGAGTTGGCGTCGGATAATCGCTTTGCCGATATGCATATTTTCAAACTGGCGGCGATCGATCAAACGGTTTCATTTCCGACGCAGATTAGTTTAAGTCTGTTTCTTCGGCCCGCTTTTTATGTGCCGATGATAATCCTGTTTGTCGCTGTGGTCATGCAGCTGGCCGTGTTGCTCTTAACTTAGCACTTAATTCAGGTCTGGTTTACAGGTTAGCGTTTTAAGGCAGCTTTGCGTGCCATAACCTCTGCGCTAATGACGCTGGCATCACGATCGAAGTCACTGGCGTCGTGGCGCTCGAGTAGCCTGTAGCTTTCATCGCCCCAAGCCCGATTGACCCGTCGTCCGCGCTTAACTGCAGGTCGACTCTGAATCTCCTCGGTCCAGCGAATCACATTTTTGTAACTGGCGACATCGAGAAATTCACCGGCGTCATAGAGTTTGCCCATCACCAGGGCGCCGTACCAGGCCATATTGGCCATGTCCGCAATACTGTATTCACCGCCACACAGAAATTGATTATCCGCCAGACGTTGATCCAGTACATCGAGCTGGCGTTTGACTTCCATGGTGTAGCGATCGATCGGGTATTCAAACTTTTCCGGGGCATAGGCGTAGAAATGACCAAAGCCACCGCCGAGAAACGGCGCACTGCCAATATTCCAGAACAGCCAGCTCAGACACTCGGCACGCTGCGCCGGTGCTTGCGGAATAAATGCCTGAAACTTCTCGGCCAGATACAGCAGAATGGCCCCGGACTCAAATACTCGAGTAGGGGGCGTGGTGCTGTGATCCATCAGTGCCGGAATTTTGGAGTTGGGGTTAGCCTCAACAAAACCGCTGCCAAACTGCTCAGCATCGTTGATATTAATCAGCCATGCATCGTATTCGGCATCCTTAATACCCAGCTCAAGCAGTTCTTCGAGCAGCACCGTCACCTTGACACCATTGGGCGTACCCAGAGAATAGAGCTGTAACGGATGTTTACCGACTGGCAGTGGGCTGTCGTGGGTCGCACCTGAGACGGGTCGATTAATGCTGGCAAATGCGCCGCCGTTTGCTTTATTCCAAGTCCAGACTTTTGCCGGTGTGTAGGGTGTCTCGTCAGCCATAGTGATTATCTGCTTTTGTTATTGCTGTTGAATTTGATTATGGCATAATTTATGCCATTAATATTGGTCGCCACTCTATGGTGGTAACCGGCTCGCGGATGAGCTGGATTCGAAGATTAGCATAATTACACTGGAATATTAGTTTATGTCTCAAGTCAGTCTGCTCGATGAAGCCAAATTACTCACTTACCTTGAAGCCCATGTGAAGGGCTTTGCTGGCCCCATTACAGTGAGTAAATTTGATGGTGGCCAGTCCAATCCGACATTCAAGATCGATGCTGCCTCGGGTAGCTACGTGCTGCGCCGTCAGCCGCCCGGGGCCCTGCTGAAATCCGCTCATGCTGTGGACCGTGAATACCGAGTATTGAACGCGCTGGCCAGTACTGATGTGCCGGTGGCGCGGGTCTACCACCTGTGTGAAGACCGCGACATTATCGGTTCAATGTTTTATCTGATGGAATATTGCGATGGCAATGTGCACTGGCGTCCTGAGCTCAATGAGATTGACGACCCGGCGCTGCGCGGCCAGATGTACGACGAAATGATCAGGGTGATGGCGGCGATTCATTCGGTGGACCTGGAAAAGACTGGACTCACAGATTACGGCCGGCCGGGGAACTATTTTCTGCGCCAATTGGATCGCTGGACTGCTCAATACCGTGCCTCCGAGTTGGAAACTATCGACGAGATGGAAAAGCTGATCAACTGGCTCGAAAAACATATGCCCGAAGATGACGGCAAGGTCTCATTAGTCCATGGTGACTACCGGCTGGATAATTTGATGTATGCCCCTGATAACGGGCGAATTATTGCCGTGCTCGACTGGGAGCTGTCCACTCTGGGCCATCCCTATGCTGACCTGGCCTATCTGCTGATGGGCATGAAGCTGCCGGCGTCAGATAAAAAAGGCATGGTTAGCGGTCTCGGGCAAATCGATTGGGTGACTCATGGTATTCCCGACGAAGCGCAGATTGTTGCCCGTTACTGTGCCCTGACTGGCAGTGCTAAAATCGAAAACTGGGATTTTTACATGGCGTTCAGTTTCTTTCGTCTTGCTGCGATCTGCCAGGGTGTGGCCAAGCGTGCATTGGACGGTAATGCATCCAATGCCAAAGCCAATAATGTCGCTGGGCTGGTGCGTCCCCTGGCTCAGCTGTCGATGCACTATATCGCTTAGCATTCTGGTAACGGGCACGCCAATAACGCGCGCCTAAACAAAACCAGCTTGAAGAATAAAAACCGGAATAGAAAGAGTACTGAACTATGGGTGATCGAATAACCGTCAGCACACTGGAAGTCAAAAAGGATAACTGGTCAGAGGCGCGCATCACGCTCGAGACAGTCTCCACGCAACTGGCGCCAGGTGAAGTGTTGCTGCAGGTCGATCGCCAGGCGCTGACTGCCAACAATATTTCCTATGCATCCTCGGGCGATAGCTTGAAGTATTGGGAGTTTTTCCCCGCCGAAGAGGGCTGGGGACGGATTCCTGGAATGGGTTGGAGTGAAGTGCTTGCCTCGGCGCACCCTGAGGTGCAGGTGGGCGAGCGAGTGTGGGGTTTTACCCCTTACGCAACCCATCACAAAATTCTTGCCGGCAAGGTCAATGGCTTTTCTTTCAGTGATGTCTCATCTCATCGCGATGGCCATGCTCAGGTTTACTGCCAGTTTGACCGCGCAGCGGCCAACCCTATCTATGAGCCGGAGCGCGAAGACCAGGACAGCCTGTTGCGCGGCCTGTTTATGACCTCCTGGCTGGTCGAGGACTTTATTGAAATGAACCAGGGTTTTGGCGCCGAAGCCTGTTTGATTACCAGCGCGTCAAGCAAGACCAGCATTGCACTTGCACATGCTGTTAAGCGTCGTGGAAAGCACGCCAGCATCGGCATTACCTCGCCGGGCAATATCACATTTTGCGAGAGCCTGGGCTGTTATGACAGGGTGCTTAGCTACGCAGATATCGCCTCTCTCAACAGTGCAACGCCCGTGGTAATGGTCGATATGGCCGGCAATGCCAAGGTGATTGCCGATCTGCATAACCATTTTCGCGACAATATGCGCCACTCCTGCCGCATTGGAGCCACCCATTACAACCAGATGGGCTCGGTGAAAGGGTTGCCCGGCGCGCGTCCGGAATTCTTCTTTGCCCCCAGTCATATCAAAACCCGCAGTGATGAACTGGGTGCGATGGTTTTGATGCAGGCGCTGGGTGCAGACTATGCCGGCTTTAGAGTGTTTTGTGACAGTTGGATGACCGTGGTGCAAAGCAGCGGGGCAGAGGCCAGCCTGAAAACCTATCAATCGGTATTGGCGGGTACTGCCGATCCGGTCGCTGGGCAGATTGTGTCGCTGTAACAGGACAGTAGGGATGACAACACAACAGCGGATAACACTGATTGGCGCAACGCCATCACCCTATACGCAAAAGATGCTTGCGTTGATGCGCTATCGGCATATTCCATTCAATATCAACTGGGACATGCCAGAACATTTTCTGGCCAAACGAGGCATTGCAGTACCAAAGCCGGTTTTGCTGCCGACCTTTATTTTTGCCGATGCTCAAGGTGAAGCGCGAGCCATGTGCGACTCAACGCCGATTATCCGTCGTCTGGAGGCAGACTTTGCAGGGCGTTCTGTGCTGCCCGACGATCCTGCGCTGGCATTTATTGATTACTTACTCGAGGACTTTGCCGACGAGTGGTGCACCAAATATATGTTTCACTATCGCTGGCACCTGCCGGTGGATGCGGAGAATGCAGGAAACTTACTGCCGCTGGGTTACAACGTCAGTTTACCGGCGGAGCAATTGGCGCAGTTTAAACAGCACTTTTCCCAGCGGCAGATTAGCAGACTTTATGTGGTCGGCTCGAATGACACCACGGCACCGATTATTGATGCCAGCTATCGGCGCTTTCTGACGGCGATGGAAGCGCATCTGGCACAGCAGCCTTATTTGTTGGGCGCGCGGCCCGGGGCAGCAGACTTTGCGCTCTATGGCCAGTTAACCCAGCTGGTGGGTTTTGATCCCACTCCGCGTGAGATTGCTCACAGGGTTTCACCGCGCACGGTGGCCTGGGTCGGTCAATTGGCAGACCTGAGTGGCCACGAGCCCACTGATCAGCAGTGGCTGACAGTAGAACAGCAGTCTCAGACCCTGCGTGGCCTGTTGAGCGAAGTCGGACGAATGTATGCGCCAGCACTACTGGCCAACGCTGCCGCGTTCAAGGCAGGTGAGAAGGATTGGCAGGCTGAGATTGATGGCGCGTTGTGGCAACAGCAGACGTTCCCCTATCAGGTGAAGTGCCTGCAGTGGATTAATCAGCACTATGCCGAACTGAGTAATGCAGACAGGGCCAGAGTCAATGCTCTGCTAGAGGGTAGTGGATGCGAATCGATGTTGTCGATCTCTGGCTAAGGTTTCACTGCCAGATAATGGCATATACTGTGTTTAAATAATTTGTCTGTTATGTGCCCCTTGGCCGCTAGCCGAGTGAGCCGTCAGGTTGAGGTATCAAAGTATTGAAATATTCAAAGGTAACGCTATGAGCAAGCCATCAGGATCTTTATCGAGCACGGCATCCACCTCCCCGTCAAAGGTAGTGGGCTCCGACGGTCGTCGCCAGCGCAGTGAGCGCAGCAAACAAGCGATTATCGAGGCGATGCTGGATATGATCACCGAGGGCAATTTGATCCCCACGGCACAGCAGGTTTCAGAGCGTGCCGGAGTCGGTATTCGCAGTGTCTTTCGTCATTTTGAAGATATGGAAAGCATCTTTTTGATGGCCGATGAAACGCGCCGTCAACGCTATGAGGACGTATTTCTCGGTGGTGACCGAAAAGGCACTTTGCAGCAGCGTATTCAGCATGCCGTGGAGCAGCGCGCCAAGGGTTATGAGCTCTATGGCAATGTGATGTTGAGCACCTTGGCCATGCGCTGGCGCTACGCCGCGGTGCATAACAATTACGCTCGCTATCAGCGCGGTCTGCGTAAAAATCTCGACGACTGGTTGCCCGAGCTGGATAAACTCGATCCGGTGGCGCGTGAAGCCGTCGATGGAATTGCCTCCTTCGAGTTCTGGAATCGTCTGCGCGATCATCAGGAATTGGGAGAAAAAGCAGCTATCGAGGTAGTGGTGAAGATGTTGAATAATTTGATCGGCAATTAGTTTTAAACGCTGGGTCATTTAACGTTTTGGCAATGTAAAAGCTCAAGTAACACAGCAGGTAAAAATTCAGCACATAAAAAACAAAGAACTAGAAAACAATTGACAAAAAAACACTTAAAAAAATAAAGATCGTCACGCCGAAAACAGGGGAATGCAAGTGGAATTGAAAGATAAAATTATCGTCATTACAGGCGCTGCCAGTGGTATCGGCAGGGCGCTGGCTATTCGCTTTAAAGCCGAAGGCGCAAAACAGA
>Ga0255775_1001431_pt1 | contig 22199 bp, 18 predicted proteins | sample 011ome_26_FD_179973 | JGI IMG/M metagenome (GOLD analysis project Ga0255775, IMG submission 179973) | Coastal salt marsh microbial communities from the Groves Creek Marsh, Skidaway Island, Georgia - 011511BT metaG (version 2) | ecosystem: Environmental > Aquatic > Marine > Intertidal zone > Salt...
CCTGAGGAGCTCTTTAGTTGTCAGATACCAAGAGCTTTTGACATTGTCCACTGCCCACTGCTGAGCCCTACCTATTTCGGGAGTTCTTTTTTCAATTAAAAAAGAGTCTAAGTTTATAGAAACTATACTCTCGACTGGCATAAACGAAATTTTGTTTGAGATGTCTTCCCTAGTGTGCCAAGGTAGAGTTGGCACATAAGTCTTGGGCCAAGGCAAGTTAGTAAACTTGTAGGCAAGCGAACTTGCACTTTCTTGGTGCTTGGAGTCAAGGGCTGCTGCGTAGTTTTTTCTGTTTACATAAAAAGACCCAAAAATTTGATCAGGATCTCTTTTAAAAGCATTTAAGCTATTTTTGTATTGCCAAACTTGAGGGCTGTCAACTACTAATCGCAATTTCGGGGATTCATACATAAGATTCAAAAGATTGATGGCACCGTATATATGATTTGCCCCCATTGAAGTCGGAGGGCTGAATCCCACTATAATCTCGTCGAAAGATTCTAAGTCTGATTTTTTCCAATTTAATTTTGGCTCGGACCAAGTTACTGAAGCAAATTCTTCATAAGCTTCAGCCAGAGTTTTAAAGAAGCTCTGATTCTTACTTGGCTTACAGTGGGACGAACTCATCCCAGTGAAAAGAACTTTCATATTAAATCCTAAAAGCTGGGCGGGGCACTTTCGCACCCCGCCAAGCTGTTGTCATTTAGAACGGCTGGTCGCCACTTACTGGCGGTGCTGGAGCTGCTGCAGGAGCAGGAGCAGGAGCAGGAGCAGCTGCTGCAGGTGCTGGAGCTGCTGCAGGAGCCTCGGTAGCAGGAGCAGCACTAGCAGTTGTAGCTGGGTAATAGCGCTTGATCTCGTTGCTCTGAGTGCCATTGTAGGTGCGAGTTCCTAGGGTTGCTCGGAAGCTACGTCCTAGAAGAGCCTGCTCTACCTGAGCATTAGATGGATTAGCATCCCAAAATGCTGTATTTAGGCCCATTGCTCCAGCCTTCATAAAGAACATCTGGGCTGCCTTCGGATTGTCCGAAGTCACAACTAGCTGGTCCCAAACGCGACGCTTGTCGTAAGCGCCACCCTGAACCTCGTTAGTTACCTTGAACATCAACTTGCCAGTTTGGCTAGTTGTTGCAGAAGCCTCGATAACCTTCAGGTCGTAATCACCGTCAGGAAGAGGCTCGTAGTTAGTGCTGGATGCTGCAGTTCCAGCCTGCTTTAGCAGCTCTGAGAAATTAACAGTACTCATTGTTAACTCGCTTTCTTATTAGTTGTTTCAGCCTTCTTCTCTCCGAAGACCATGTCCAGCATGCGTTCGACCCCAAGGTCTCCCTGCTGTACTACTTTACCTAGACGTCCCTGGACGCGCTCGCCAGCTTCATATTCAGGGGTACGCTCTACATACATGCGGCGTACCTTGAATGGTGGCTGAAGTGGGTCTGGATTTGGCTCTGTCTCCACCACAATTGCACCAAGGATGTCATAGAAATACGGGGCCTGAATCGCTAGCTGGCCTTGGAGGTAGGGACGGTATACGCCATCCTGACCCTTACGTGCCATAGCGGTCAGTACCACAGCCTCAAGAGGCTGGGTTGGGTGCATCGTTAGGTCACGGAGGTCACGAAGTAGTGCACCCATGTGGCGGAGAAGCTCTCCCCACTGCTGCATCTTCATCTGCTCTGTGCCTGCGATGTTGTCCATGCACTTGACTTGGAGCTCCGAAATGGAGTCAATAATCAAGGACTTGAAATGGTGCTTACCAGACTGCAGCCACTGGAAGGCCTTCATGACAACGTCGTACTCATTTACTTTGACTACAACGGTGTCCCAAGTACCATCTGCTAGTGGCGGCTCCTCGGTAAGCGGGTCCCAATACTTGACATTGATTGGCAGGAAGCGGTGGCCTCCCTCAACGTCGAGCATTAGGCGTGGGTAAGGTGCCGTGACTGCAAAGCTGGATTTACCAACCTTAGACTCGCCATAAACCATAATTGTTAAACTGCGTTCTACGTCTGACATTATTCCTCACTTCCCTTCTTCTCTTCGATTCCGTAATAACCGTATGGGTCGGATGACTCAAACGCATCGCTAAGTGCTGCTTCGGCGGCGCTTCCGTCGTCGAATAGCGGGCAAATAGCGAAGAATTGACACTTCCACTTGCAGTCCCTGCTTGGTTTAGGGTATGCATGGCGGAAGTGACTCTCTCCGTTGTCTAACGCCTCGCGGACGTCAAGCATGTCGGAGAGCACTCCTTCTAGTTGGTCTAGAAATGCACGGAGTGTAAACCTGTTGTGTCGTACTTCAATCTGATCATAAAATGGTGGCTTAGCGTAAGCACCACGCTTGACCTTGCGAAGCATTGTAAAAATAGCACCGTCAGTGCGTTCACCTGTTTCGTTTTCTTGGGCCTCATCTAGAAGCATGTAAGTCTTCACCTGCTCGTTCATGTGAGCCATAGCCCCGAAGTCGGCAAAAGAACCGCCTACAGTCTTGAAGTCACGGATCATACGAGCACCGTCAATCTTACGACGAACACGCATGTCAATTTTTCCCTGGAGGACTACTCGACCATCCATCATTGGACGCTCAAGAATCTCTTCAGTAGAAATCATTTCAAGCTCGGCATCAATGCCTTCTTGCTCTACCCACTCTAGGTATCCTTCAAGCATCACGCGACCAAGCTCTGCATCAGCTTCTAAGCTAGAAGTGTCACGGAACTCTGCTTGCATTTTCTCTATATCCTCTTTAACAAGGTCAGCATGAGCTTCTAGCAAGTCTTGTCCAGTTGAATAGTGCCTGTCAAGAGCTTCGTGTATGCGAGACCCTAGAGCTAGTGCTCCAGTAAACTCTGTTACTTTTGGCTTTAGGCGGCGGTAGTAGGTTAGCCACCAACGCCTGCGGCAATCTTTAAATGTTTGTACTTCTGAATTAGAAATTCTTACTGGACTTGTCATTATTTTCTTCCCTCTTTAAGGAGTTCTAGTAGCTTAGCCTTGTCTCTCACAATTTGCTCAAAGTTGTCAGCTTTTACATCTAGAGCCTCAATTACACGTTCTTCAATTGTTCCCTCAGTCACGTAGTCAGTAATGAGAATCGAATCGTGAATCTCAGAGCCAATGCGGTGAACGCGGTCCAGAGCCTGCTTGTAGTCAACAAGAGACCATGGCCTCTGAAGCATAACAAGTCGGCGTGCTGCTGTCAAGGTGACACCAACACCGCCAGCCTGGGCAGTGAACAAAATCCACTTAATGCGTCCAGACTGGAAATCATCAATAGCTTTTTGACGCTCGTCAGAACTCTGAGCACCAGTGATGAGACCATGTGGAATCTTTTCCTTGGTCATGCGAGCACTAAGAAGCTCGATGAGCTGGCGGGATACTGCACATACTGCAACAGAGTCTTCGCCAAAGTCACCGCTCTTGATATCATCCATTAGAGCGTCAACTTTACAAGAGGGGTCTGACAATAACATTTTTTCTTGGCCATCAACTAGCTCAATTTGACCGTAGGCACTGGCGAACTGAACTAAACGACCAGTCTGAGTCAGCGGATTTGGGGCTACTACCACTCCGCCATCAAGAACGCCAGCGTCTAGTTCACCGTTCTCAAATCGTTCTTCAGGAGTTGTCTCGAGCATTGCCATCATGTTTTCTAGCATCTGCTTGTAAGCCTTAGCTTGTTTGGCACCCATCTCGACATCACGACGATCATGGACAACTTCTGGAAGCCAAGGAAGTACTTTTGCTTTTAACATCCTTCTCATGCGGGGGAATATGCCAGCATAAAATTCTGACTCCATGGCAGGCTTCAGTCCAAGAATCATGAGACCGCCAAAGGCGTTAATTATGGTATTTATGTATCGATCAATCCACTTAGTTCTGCTCGGCCACTCTTTTTCGTCAAGCCAGTGGAGAATTGGCCACAAATCAACGACGTTGTTTGCTATAGGTGTGCCTGTAAGTGCAAATCGTAAGTCAGCCGCGCCAGATGCAGACCATAAAGCTCTAGTTTGTTTTGACTTAGGGTCTTTAGAGCGGTGAATCTCGTCAGCAATGACCGATTTAAAATTTATCTCGTTAAGTTCGCGGTTATGTACTTCACAGCGTGCGGTTGTAATCTTAGAGTCATGGCCGCCACATTCAGTGCATCGGGCAAGTGCAATTGGTCCGTAGGCTGAAAGCCTAGAATGCGTTCTTAGGGACTCCCAGTTAATTACGTATACCTGTGCTTCGCGGTCAAAAGCCTTACGCCGCTGTGTGGCAGTGCCTTTTACTACTTGCACGTCAACTTCAGACCACCATTTATCAAACTCCCGCTCCCAGTTACTTTTTAGAGTGTTGGGACATACGACCAAGGCAGGAAAAACCTGCTCTCCGCGGTCCTGTAGGCGCTTTAGAGCCCGTATGGCCTGTGCAGTCTTGCCGAGACCTGGTTCGTCAGCTAAAAGCGCTCTACGGGCCGTAGCGAGGAACTCTACGCCTGCTCTTTGGTGCGGAAATAGGTCTTCGTCGCCCTCGTCGGACGCTTCTACATCTCTTAGGGCATTGGCGGGGTCAATTCTTGTAGACCTCTCATTAAACGCCCAGTCTGCAAGGTTTTTTCCAATTTCTAGCTGATCGCCAAAAGTAGCTCTAAGAGCAAGACACGCAGTCCAAGATACTGGAATACGCCAAATGTTTTTATTAGTGTCCCATTTAGACCCAGGTAGGGCCTTACAAATCTCTTTTAAGCGCCATTCAGCGTTAATAATGATGTGTTCGCCATCTAATTCTACAAAAACGCCCAACAGGGTCTCCATTTCGTCACTATGTCTATATTATCAGAAAAAACTTCTGACTACAATATTTTTGATAATATTTTTAGTCTTTTAGTAATCTTACAGGTTTCCAGCCTAATTTCACTAATTTTAGTAGAGCGTGTCTAATTGCATCTAGTGCGTGACCCTTCCCACCACGGTGCCAGTACTCAAGCTTCTTAAGTTTTTCGTTTGTAAACATGCCCATTGCTTCGGAAGGTGCTTGGAAGTAAATATCATCCATAGGTTTTCCGTTGTCATAAAGACACTGTTTGACAATACCTATTACTTCTAGAGAATACGGGGCCTGAGCATTACGAACAGTCTGGGCATTAATTACAAATCGCTCGCAAACAACATCTACGTTATGTCTTATCGTGGCTGTCCACAGGGTGGCTCGTACGACTTCCGCGACTTCATGCTGCTCTAGCTCCTTAGACCACTCTAAAACAGGCTCAGAGCCGCTCTCATAGCTAAATAGGGCCATTCCCGTCATCTTGCCAGGATCAACTGCCAAAACATATCTAGGCATACTTTGAGCCCCAGTTGTCTAGCGGACCGTCCGCATCTGCAGTCAGCGGGACGTCCCAAATTCCTCCAGTAGTAGTCATACACTGCTTCACCAAATGTTTCACCTCTTCTGCTTCATTGCGAGGAGCGTTAAGTACTATCTCATCATGAACTGGAACAATTAGCAAATCAGTTAGGTCTGCTTGGTCTAGCTTAACGAGATTAGATTTAAAAATTTCTGCAGCACCGCCCTGAATCAGATAGTTGACTAGTGTGTAAACGCGATCTTCGTCACAGGGCAATCGACGGCCTGTCCAAGTGTTTACATAACCAAGGCCCTCGGACTCTAGACGCTCTAATCCTCTTTGTTCTACAGCTTTTTGAAAAAGCTGCATGCCAGGGTAGTTCTCGTCGAAAGCGTTAGATACTGCACGCATCTGCTCTTCAGGAACGCCAGCGGTAAGTGCCTGCTTAGCGACACCTGCACCATATAGACGCCCATACACAACGCCTTTAATTAGAGCGCGACGTTTGTCAGATTTCTGCATATGCGGATCCCCATAGACATCACGACCAATTTCAGTAAAGGGGTCAGAGCCTTCAGCATCAGCTCGATGAAAAAGATTAATAAGATTTTCATCCTTCGAGAGTGACGCAAACATACGAAACTCGACTTGGTCAAGGTCGGAAGTGATGATTACGTGGTCGTCATCTTTAGGGAGGAATGCACGGCGAACGGTGTCATCGCCCTTAGGAAGGGTCTGCAGGGCAGGGTTCTGAATGGACATACGTCCAGTACGAGCACCCATGGTGTTTACGGACGGATGCACTAAACCATCATTGTTGTCATTGAGGAAGTTTAAAAAGTAGGTATTAGCCAGCTTGAGGGACTTGCGATAGCTCAGGGTGGTCTCGGCCAGCTGCTTAGCTTCTGGGTTGCCGTCACGTGCAATCATCTTAAGCTGGTCAGCGCTTGCAGATTTTTGACCCTTTTCTGTTCGTTCTACTATAGGCGAGCCAAGTTTTTCAAAAACATCTACAAGCTTCTGATTACTTCCTATGGGAAGGCCGTAAGTATCTAAAGACCACTTTTTAACTTGATTAGTGTAGTCAATAAGCTCGTCATACTTTTTCTGCGAGTAGTTCAAGTCAACACGAGCTCCGTTGAGCTCCATCTGAGTGACAATGCGGCGAGTATTCATTTCGAGCTCGTAGGCCATACTAAACGGCTTACCTGGAGCACATTGCTCCCAAAAGATTTCAAATAGACGCATCGTCAGTACAGGGTCAAGAGCTCCATACTGCCAGTATGGATCAAAGTTGACTGGAACAGTTCCCCAAGTCCAACCATTGTCTACTAGCCCATAATCAAGAACAGTCTGAGCCGCCGCGGCCTGCTCGTCTACATACTGAGAAGTTAGCTTCTTAAGAGCACCAGACCCCAGCGGATCAATGAGCTTGGCCATAAGCATTGTGTCATGAGAGCGGTGCCAAGGCACTTTCCAAGTTGACTGCTGGTCAAACCACTTAGCCTCGAAGGCAATATTGTGACAAACAATAGGACCATCAAACTTGTCCATTGCTTCGTAGAAGACGCCCTTCCAGTCTTCCCACGGTATGGACCAGCCAGTCATACCATCGCCAACTTGAACTAGACGTAGCCGTCCGTGCCAAGGGGAGAGCGCGTCTTTACGAGGATTACCGGGGAGCTCGCCAGTTTCGGTGTCAATTGCAATTGCATTTAGTGGACGCCGCTCCCCCAGCCAATGAATAAACTCTCGGGCTTTCTCTACCGAGTCAACCAGATGAAGTTGAACTCCGTCTAGCCCTTGTGTCATTTATTGTCTCTCTCTAAGGTATTACTTCGACATTGTACACGTCTGCAATGTCTGTATCCACCTTAGCAGCTTCTTGCAGCAAACGCTGCGCGACACTCGTTAAATAGTAAGCGCCGTTGTCGTCATATTTGTATAGAGCATCAAGTACAGCTTCTGGATTGTTACTTACCTGAGCCCAGTACCTGTACTTTTCTGGAAATACTAAGTCTAAGCTGTCGTCTGGCTTACACTCTTCACAGGGGGTAGCATTCCTTTTTAAATCATATATAGGAGCTTCAGTCAGTTTATATTTAGAAACTAGAGTGCAAGCTGCCCCGTGGAATATTAGAGAAACACCAATACGAGAGAGTATATAAGAACCGCTCTCGGTCTTATAGAGCTCAAACTCTATCCAACGGTAAGCGCCTCTACGAGCTGAAGTTGATTTAGCTAGCAGGGTGCCATTGAACTGGAGCTCTCTATCGCCGTCTTTTACTGAATACATTAGATACCTGCAGCATCCATTCTAGCCTGCAGGCTTGCTACTGTATTTTGCAGCTCCTCTATCTGAGATTTTTGCTGACGAACAATGTGTTGACCAAGGGCATTAATTGAGTGGAAGTCAAGAGACAGAGGGAGAGAACTGTCTAGCGGGTTTCCAGCTTCGTCTGTATCTGCTTGGTAGACAACTAGGTTAGTTAGCCCTGCTGATTCAAGATCTTCAGCAATAAATCCATAAACAAGATTGTCAGGATCTTCGTTTGGATTAAACTGTTTTACTGGTACAGAAAGAAACGCTTCTACCATTTCTGGCGTGATTTGTATTTCCTGAATGTTGCTCTTAAATCGACTAGCAGAAGTGTAGGCAAAAACTTGGTTACTGCCGTTTACATGCAAAGGCGTTCCGCTAGTGGAGCTTGTAGGCGGCGAGTAGTACATAGTGCCACCAACGTTTAAGTCAGCATTGGCCCTAAAGTTATTTCTTGACTCTAGTCTGTTGTTCTCGATTGACAGCCTATACGTGTCGTAGTCAGCCGAGCTACTGCTACCAATTACAATGCCCTCATTAAACAGGGCCCAGCCCGCTGTATAGAAGCCTACCCTCGATGCGGCACCTACAGAGCCTCCAGGCAGGTAGGTACCAACAGATCCAGCAACTCCAACCGTAGTAGTGTTCCCGTTAATTAGAGTTGCATCCGCATCGCCTATAAACATGGACCAGCCGTTGTTGCTAGTTCCTACGGGATTTATCCTGAGTTTTGGCAAATAAGTGCTAGTACCAGCGTCGGCATAAATATTTGCTGTCATAGTGCCGTTATATAGGAACTTTAAGTCGGACCCTACAATGTCAATATTTTTGGAAGAGGTTTGAGTGGTCGTGAGCCTACCACCAGAAACCGTAGAACCAGTAATAGTTCCGCCGTCAATTATGTTACCGCTAATGGTTCCAGTAACAGTTATGTTGTCAGCGTCTAACGTGCCGCTAGTTATCGAGGTGGCACTTATGTTTGATACCGTAATCTCGTTTGCATCTATTGTTCCAGAGGTAATCGAGTTGGCATTTAAATTATTGACTGTAATTTGATTACCATCAATAGTGGTGTTTGTTATCCCTGCACCTAATTGAACAGATCCATCTGAACTATTCATGCGGAAAGTTTCTATTCCGCTAGTTTTATGTACTGCCCTCAGGAAGTTTGCATTCAACTGAATTTCATAGACGCTGGTGTTACTAGTGGCATTAATACTTTCACCGTTAAGGATGTAAGTAGAAATTGCTCCCGCTTCTATGGAAGCACCATCAACTTGAGAGATTCTAGCTGCAGTCTGAGCAGACCCTCCTGTGCTGTTTCCAGCCGAATCAACGGCAACAAATTTAAAGTAGTAATCTTGACCATATTGCATGTCTAGCAAATCGCCAGTGCTACTTTCTCTGTACTGATAGATGCTGCTGTAATTGTCGGTCCCAGCGGCCATAGAGGCTACTCTAGTGCTCGAGCTAGTTGTGAAGGGGGAGACGTCAGAGACGTGCGTTTCAATGTATCTAACGGATGGGTGCATATTGACGCCCGTATTGTCTAGTCCGTCCCACTTAGCCGTAACTACCCCCAAGTCCGATGACAAGTCAGGTGCACTTGGCGGATTTAGGGTTCCTGCAAAAGTTCCACTTGTGGTGTTAAAAGCTACAGCAGTAGATCTGTTCAAACTAGTGTCAACAGCAAATATGTTGAAATAGACGGTCACAGCAGGATCTAAGTCAGCGATAGTGAAAGTTGTCTCTGTGCTCAAAAGGCCACTCTTGGTCCACTCGGAGCCCGACACATACGAAGCCCAAACCTCGTAGCCAGCTAAATCATTTAGCGAGTTTCCATTGGCATCGTCAGTGGGGGCGTCCCATTCAAGAGTTATCTTTGCCCTGTGAGCCCCACTACCATCTGTGTATCCTCCAGATTCAGCAGAAACTACAGCTACGTTAGATACAACGTTAGGGGCAACACTGTCGCCTCCGACCGCCTGAGTGCTAGAGGTAAACTCTGCCCAGCGGAGACCAGTCCAATAATAGGTAGTGTCGGGATTAGTGCTGGTATCAATCCAAGTATCACCAACTGCGGACCAGTTTCGCGCAGTTGGGTAGATGTATACGTCAGCAGTGGGGGTAATGGTTCCCGTGGGGGAGTCTACGCCTGCAGAAAGTTCGTACTCTAGGGTGTTGCTAGTAACTGCTGTAACTGCAAATATTCCATCAACTCCGCTGGCTGTTACAGACTCTTGGTTATTAGCTGCATCGTCGTTAATGCTTGTAAAAATAACATCGCCGACCTCAAACTTGTGGTTAGTAGAAGTTGTTACGGTGACCGTAGTTCCAGTTATAGAAAACGAGCTTATTTGGAACTTAGTGGCAAGTCTTTTACGAGTTGTCCACGTAGACGGACCTAGGCTCTCGGGGGTAAACGAGTAGCTGTATCCAATAACGACTCCTGCATCTTGATCCTGAGTGGGGTCGTGCTCATAGGACTCTCTGCCACTCCACGGGGAAGTGTCCGTGTCGGTTACAGTAAAATTATTACTAGTTACATCAACAATTTCTGCAGTAGTGCCGTGTATACCGCTAACCTCTATTCTTCCGCTTTCGCTCAGACTGCGAAGAACTGGCTGAGTGTATACCTCAACATAGTCGGCATCTTTTCCTGTTAGTTTTTTGGGGTAGTAATATGCATCCTCGACTCGCGTGTATGTGTTGGGAGCAGATGATGCAATATAAAAGTTCTCATCAGCGGTGGCAATTCCTAAGTCTATGGCCGCATTAATCTGGGCACTAGTTAGGAGGGATATTGGCCTAAGCTCTACGGCTCTTATTCTCTGATCATAGCTACTAAGAGTAGTAGTTAGTCTCTTTCTACGCTTTCTAATTCCCATTAGTCTAAGAATGCCTTTCCATCAATAACAGTTATTCCGCTAATCGGCACTGAAGGCTCTATCACTAGCTCTAGCTCTACTTCTTCAGGGTAACTTGGAGTGTCGGGTACGTTTACATCGAAAGAAGCTATCTTTCTTACAAGAATTCCGCTGCCATCGTCATAAGTTTGCTCTAGGCCACTGCTGGCTCTTTGGATCAAGAAATCGTCAGCAAGACGGACAGTACACCAGTCTCCAGGATTGTAGTCACCAAGTTTTGGAAACGCAGACCCGTTAACTCCAATAGTAAATGTTCCAATAGGAGGAACTGACTCCTCCAACATACGCTGAGCTTGTTTGTATAGAGTAGTTTCGTCCATTGACTCTAGAGTGTCTACAGCATCTAGCAGTGCCCAGCCGTCATTCAGGAGTAGGTGGTTAGACGCAGCCGAATATGGCTGACTTGCATCTGATGAAAGAGCCTCGTCCGTACCTCTAACAAAAAACCTAGTTGCCGCGTCCTCTGCAGATTCGTCTAAACTTGCCTCTAGTATGTTCCCTGGGTATTCAAATATTAAAGAGTCAGCGCCGTATGCACTAACTGGTATAGGACCAGAAAATCCCGTTGCTTGCGTTGCAAGATAGCTAGTCAGTTCAGCTGGAACTAGGGGTAAAAATTTAAATTCGCGCTTAAACTCGTTTGTATTCGAGTTGTAGCTGCAATCAACTCTATATTCAAAGCCGCCAGGTTTAGTCGAGTAGTCTTCTAAAACTTCTGCAACAGTTTTTAGCTCAAATCCGCGTACTATTGGATTAGCTTCATAATTACCACTAGTAGCAACGTTGGGGAAGTCAAAACCTAAATCACCCGAAGTCGTGTGCTCCCCGAAAGTTCCGTAAGTCACAGCTGCCCTACGAGTCACCCTAGGAGGCTGCGACTCAGCGGTTCCTCCCGAGCTATAAGTGTCTACATTGCTGCTTGCTACAGTAAATGTAGTGTCTGTTCTAGATTCTACATAGTAGTCTCCATCAAAAGAAGACGGCGTTACGTTAGAGACTGCAACAGACGCCCCGACCGTGAAGTCATTTTCGGCAGTAAAGGTTACGCTAACACCGTTTCCAGTAGCACCAGTTATGTCAGTTATTGAGTAGACAGAGGTGTAGCTGAGAGCAATGTCAGATCCAAACATGACAACCCTAAAACTTGTAGAAGTCGGGACATCATAAACCGTAAAGTAGCCATCAAAAGTTTCGCTAACGTGTTCTATATAGACAATGTTATTCGCGGTGTAGCCATGTGCAGATGTGGTGTTGTATGTTGCAATGTTGGAGTCTCTAGAGAAAGAAACAACATTAGCGACATAGTTTGTCTCTGATATAGAGGCAACATCGCTTCCTGTATTTACATAACTAAAACTATTATTACTGACAATGTCGCTTACCACGGCTTCGCTAGCATTGAATGCCGAATCTGTAGTCACATCAGTAATTGTCACTTTTTGACCCTCTACCAGCTCGTGAGACTTAGTGAGAGTTAAAGTTGCTACGTTATTGGTTCTTTCTACAGAATCAATCTCGTTGAATAAATCAATTCCGGGCCGAATTGCATCATTAGCAAAGTCAAAGTCAAAAAGATCTGTATTTAACTCTTGCATTAAATCTTTTGCGTAGTCGTAAGTATCTTGACGAGTTTGAACAGTAATTGGAGACTCTGAGCCCATAGTCAGGTTCGGCATAACTTTAGTGGTATTAGTAGCGTCAACATACTCTGCATCTACTGTTATTACAGACTTACCATCAACATTAGTGGTAGCAGTGTTTACAGTAAAATACCCAGTGTATTTAGCGTAGTCAGTGCCCCAGTCAATCCAAACGGCTTCATTAGCTTCGAAGCCGTATTGTCCGTTAGACAAAGTTATGGTGGCTATTCCATCAACTACCTGAGCAGTTGCCTCATAGTCTGAGCTCCAAGTTTTCCATACAACCCTGTGAGACAAGTAGCTAGTAAACTCGGAGGCGCTAACGCTTAAGACTTTGTCAATTAGGCTGTAGTTTCTGCTCCAAATAATTCCTCCCCAGACACAAACATTGTTTCTAACAATATAAAGTGCTGTTTTGCCCGGAAGTGTCGTGTTGTATAGATCTAAGTTGTAAGTGTCAGCAATAATAGGCACATCACCAGAAAAACGACCAGCCTCGACTAGTGACCTAGAATAGTTAACTGATTTAAATGGAATTTCAGCGAGCAGGGTATTAGTGAGCAAGTCAGTGGTGAAGTATCTGTACTCCACTGCTTCAGTAGTGTTTACTGTCATTTTTATGTCCCTACGATTTACCTATATATTTTACCAGCTAGTAGAGCCACCCAGAGCGGTAGATAACTTTACATTTAGCACTGCTAGAAGCGTTAGAGGTGTCTTCAAATTCAATCTGATTGGCACCAGGTTCAAGGTATATCCACCCGACAAGGACCGATGCTTTAGCCCTACCGCTCACTACAGTTTGAGTAGTGTTTAAAGTATTTGCTGTCTCCACGCTGTCCGTCACCGAGAGAATTTCTCTTTCTAGGGTGTCAATTTGGAGAGTCTCGCTTAATGTGTAATCACCTACGGCCGTGTTCCAGTAGGTAGTGTCAATAATCTCTATTGTCTGGCCGTTAGTTGAATTTAAAATTGTTGCTGGTGCAGACGTGGAAGATGTTAGCGCATCGTCGTAAATTTCTATAATTACAGGAACTGCAGTGTCACCGTAGTTAAATACGTTTGCAGAGCCGCCCGAAGTTATTACGTTAGAGCGAGTACCGTCTCCATCAGGCGAGCTGTCATACCACTCGTACTTGATGGGGTCCGCAGCTTTTAGCCCAATAGAGAAGTCGTGACGTCCCCTAGCTCCGACGCTAGCAATCTCTGGCTGACCATTTAGTCGAACATTTGCAGCTCTAGTTCCTCCGGGCTCCTCTACTTTAAGCCAGCCGCCATCCTGAGTTTTTACAAGATTTATGGCTTGAAGCAACTGAATCCTAGCATTTGCAGCATTTGCAGGGTCAGTAGGAATGAATGATCCCTCTAGAGTTATGAGCCTGTCAGTGTAGCGACCAATGGCATCGTAAGAACCGTCACCCCAGCCTCGTGTCAACTCTGGAAGCTCTGGCTCTGGAAGGGTCCACCAACCTTCTAGCTCGGTCATTACCCAGACTACGTTATTAGTGGTGTCTAACTTGTTGAGAGTGAGGCCATTAATCTCTACATCTTCAGCCAGCTTTAGGCCAGATATCTCGGGAGTGGGAAGATTAGTTAAAGCCTTATTGACAATTTTGTTTTCTTCAGCCTGCTCTTGGGCCGCTACGGGGGATTCATAGTATTCTGACATTAGATGCTGCCCTTCCTAATCTCAAAGGCAATGCGGCGCGAGACAACTTCTGCAAGCTCTCGCTCGTTCATTCCGGGGGCTGGATTTACTGTTACGTTGACGTTCGAGCCCATGCGGATTTTTTGGTTGTTATTTATAGCATCTAGCAAATCCCTATTTGCAGAAGTAGCGCGAGCATTTACGACATACTCTCCGTTCGAGAGCATTGCTGGGATTGAGTCAGAGCGAGCTGTACCCAAGCCCGAAACAATTCCGCCCGTACTAAACTTTTGAATAGCCCCGACTAAGCCTCCATCTTTAAACGGATAGCTCAGCCCCGTGGTGTTCATGATTCTTCTAATGTTAGGAGTAATAGAGTCATACATACTGAACGTCTTGAGCTCTTCGTTGATACCCTCTCCTAGGGCAGCGGCAGCCTGCTCGCCCGCTTGACCATAAAGGTCAATGAACTTTTGTTTTTCCTCGTCAGTGCCGTCAACTAGTGCTTGAACGAGAGCAGCTCCCGCTTGACCCATCTCTTCTACTTGAGCATAGACATCCGCGGGGAGCTCTTTGTGGAGCTCTGCAAGATTATCTTTCCAGTTTTGTTCTGCTAGAAGTTGATCCTCCAGCTGCTGCAGGTAGACCTCTAAGTTAAAGCTTTGGCCGTCGTAGTAGTCTTCCCAGCTATCGCTAGCATCCTCTGTATCCTCGGCCATTTGAATTGCCCACGCCATTGTGGCATCTTTATTTCTAGAAAGTGCTCCATCTAGATCAAGGAGTTCTCCCACTGCTGCGTCAAATCGAGCTTTTTCTTCTCGACGGATTCGCTCCATCTCGATGTTGGCTTCTTCAGCTGCCGCGAGCTGTTGCCGTATGGCAACCTCTCCTTCACCAATGGCCAAGTTGACCAACTTTTGCTTGTCAATGGTTCCATCCATGTTGTGGATGGTAATCCCCATTTGGTCAGCTTGGTCGATGAGGGCTTCTTTATACTCGTCCATTTCATCAATGGCAACAATGAGCTCGTCCTTACTTAGACCAACCTCTGCACCAAACCTTCTGAGCTGCTCTTGAGCCCTTGGAAGGTCCGTGACGGCAATGTCAGCAAGAGACCTACCAATTGCTCCAAAGGAGTCAGCTAGGGCAGTAGTTCCACCATTTGAGTAAATGTAGTTTTCTTGCGCTTTAGCGAGTCCACCAATTTTTTCTTTCATCTGGTCAATAGACTTAATGCTGTCTTTGATGCCGTTCGGAACAGCAAGAGTTGCTTTTTCCCAAACCGTAGCCGCGTCAGCGCCGTCTTCGAATGCGTCAGTTATGCCGCTAGTGGCCTTTTCCATTCTTTTACCATGTTCAGCCACAATAAGTGTGACCGCAGCCACGACTCCGCCAATTACGGCAGCTAGAGGCAAGAACGGAAGTAAGGCAGCTTGAACTGTTGCTGTAGCTGCAAGGGCAGCACGACTTAGCCCTCCCATGACTGCAGTAGCACTTCCAGCAGCTGGAGCGATGAGACCCACGTAGGTAAGAAGTCTAATTATAAATCCAGTACCAACAAGACCAATTTTCCCTAGCATGGTAAACAAGAGTCCGAAAGCACTAAGCACAGCGAAAGCTTGACCAACAACATTATCTAAAAGTGGCTTTAAAGCATTTACAATCTCTTCTATGCCTTGGAATGCATAGTTAAGGGTCTCCAAGAAAGTCTGAGGAACTCCTGAATCTGTAAAGGCTGCGATAATTCCTGTAAGGGTGCTTAGGATTTCTCCAAGGGCAGGCGCTGACTCTACCATTGCTGTTAGCAACTGAGAGAATTCATATGAACCTTCGTCTAGAGCTTCCCAGAATTCTGCCACAGCAGGGTTTGCTCCTAGTCGAATTAGGGTCTCGAACGCCCCTCCTAAAGCATTACCTATTGCAATAAAGTTGTCCGCTGACCTAGAGAAGTATGTCTCTAGGAAAGCCTGATCTGCATCAGCCCAAGCTCCCGTGATTTCATCTAGCCAGTCAAGTATCTTCCAGCCACCAGTTCCAGGGGTAAAGTTGGCTGCTACCATGTTGACTATAAAATCAAATGTTTGACCAAAGATTTCTCCAAGTTTTGCAGCATTGTCTCCAGCTTGAGTGAAGAAAGCTTCCAGCTCTCCAGTTTGGGCTTTTATGTCCAAGAAGGTTGCCCAGCTGCCCGCCTTGTCGTCTAGGTACTCTAGGAATCTTCTAGTGAGGGGATCCGCTTCCTTAACTGCAGTAAGAAGGGCATCAAATAGGTTTCCAAATATTGACCCAAAAATAGGTATATTTTCTGCCATATCGCCCAAGACGTCATCTAGCTTTTGTAGGTTATCTCTAGCTAAAAGAATGTCCGTGAAGTTTTCTACAGCACCGCCAACAGCTACACCTAGGTCGTAGAACCTGTCCTTCAAAATTACTGGCAGACCGCTGTCAATAATCCTCTTCATTTGCTCTTCAAGAATCGGGAGGAATCCAGAAGCAGCAGCCTCTTTTAGCTCTTCTTGTATAGGAGCTATAGATACGAGGAACTCTGCAAACGCCCGCTGAGAATCCGTTAGACCTGCAAACGGGTCGGAACCAGCACCACCACCCCTAAGTCCGTCAATGCCCTTATTGACTTGGTCGTTGAGGTCCTCGCGATTTGCAATTGCTTTTCTATAGGCAAGTTCTGCTTCTTTGAAGGCAAGGCTTGCTTCCCTACGAACCCTAGAGTTGGGGGCAAGGTCAGCTGTTCTAAGAAGATTTTCTCTAGCTTTTTCTAGATTTAGTGCAGCACGCTCTTCACCTAAAGCAGCATCTTCAGCAGCAAAAAGTAGATCTTCGTATTTTTTAGTGAGATCTTCTACGCTCTCGCTGAGTCCGCTCGTCGCATCCGTAGCCTTTTCTACAGCAGAGCCAACGTCGCCTAGTGCAAACGTTGCAATGCCTAGTCCAACCCTAGCCGTAATAGCAGCACTACCTAGGCCAATCAAAGCTGGAACAGCTGCTCCGACCGAACCAATTAGAGCACCAAGTCCGCCAACTAGTGCACCAACTGAACCAGCTAGAGCACCGATAGCAGTCTGAGCAACATAGCCTCGACGAACCAATCGAGTAAATGCTTCAGCACTTCTCTCGGCTTCTGGGTATAGCTCTCTAAGTTGGTCCGCTAATGCATTGAATTTATTTTGTCTTGCCCCTCGGTTTAACCCTCTAGTCAGAGCGTTACCCATTTCCCCGCCAGAGCGGTAGGCAGTCCTAGTGGATCTGCTGAAAGCGCGTTGAATGTCGCCTTCAACCTTATCGGTTATGGCGCGTACCATTACGTACGCTGAACCTACAACAGCCACTGGATCACCTCCTCGGAAGGGCTACTGGATGGGGGAGTCTAAGACTCCACCAAAGGGGTCACTACTATCTGCGTCAAACTCTGTCGGAGGTATGTACCCCTTAACAGCTGGCTCTACGCTCTCTCCCGAGGTTTTGTTTGAACTTCCATACTTATATGGTCGGTTATACAAAGAACCATATAGCGTATGTCTAACGCTTGAATGCATCTGGGCGGACTCAGGCGTTGCATACCTCATGTCTTCATCTAGGAAGTAGTGGATTACATCAAGCATTTCCACTGCATCCATTTCTAGAAGATTTAAGTTATGCACTATCGCCTTTCCATTAACGTGGGGCCAGAGGTCTATTGCCCAGGTGAGGAGTCCTCTGGCTGCTGATTTGGGCGGTCAGAGTACTGCTCAATCAGCCATGAAACAATTTCGCTTAGAGTCTCTACGTGTACAATTTTTTCCTTGTCGTGTACAAGCTTGTAAAATCTCTTGTAGCTCTCGTCAAGTAGAACATTCTCGAAGAAATCAGTGATCACTTTTGCAGATGCACCAGCTTCCTCTGAAGTTGATTTAGCAATCAGGTCCAAAAGAACGCTACCCTGAATGTGCTTTACGCACTCAAAATCTTCTTCATGAAGTTTGAATGAAATTGGCTCTTTGTCTTCTAGAGACTTACCAGCCCCGAAGTCCTTGAATCTAGTCATTTTTGTAGTACTTTCTTATATCAATTTGTCTATAATTTGCGGCTCTATGCCGCATATCAATTGTACTACCTTATGTGAACCCTAAGTTGGTCTGACAGGTACCTGTTAGCCTTAGTTCCGGGGTGCAGTACCATTTTTGTATAAATAATCCTCGAGTTTTTTCTAAAAACTAGCGAGCCCGCACTGCCCTCTCTAGGAGTAATTATGTGGGGCCTAGTTCCTTGGTGATGCATATAAGCGTAAGGCAGGCCAGATCCAATTTTTAGTGTTTGACCTTTATAAGGAATCCCCCTGTGCTCCATATAAATAGAGTCCCTAAGTCTGCCAGTTTTGACACCCACCTGAGCCTTGGCCCCAACCATAATTTGTCTGCCCAATTCATGCATGTGGCGGCCTACCATGCCCATAGGATTATTTAGCTCAAAATTTAAAATTGGTTTGTAGATTACAAGTTTTTCTACAGTTATTTCTAGAGCTAGTCTTGCTCTGTAACTACTAGGCCTTCGAGCCCTTCTTGCTGCTCGAATTCCTTTTCCAGCCCAATAAAAAATAGGGCTGTCAGGTATTAGTCCCCAAGCTGGCATTTTATGGCACCGCCATTGTTACAATCATGTTAGTAGTTTGAAATCCACCCTCTGGCGGTGTTGCTTCAAGAGTTGCAATAACTCCAACTCCATACCCAGTCTCGTCCCATTGGTCGAGTTGATTGATAGATTCCATAAGTACCCATGAGTCAATCGCCATAATTTCAGAAGCAGCTGATATCGCTTCAGGCGATGGGGGTCTACCGTTTTGCCCAACAATAGGAGTTTGACGGGCAATTGAAATGGTTAAAGTAGCACTCCTAGGGACGTGGCAACGCTGCGGTTCGCCAACCTGCGCCCCCGGAGGGCCTAAGTAAAGCTGTTGGAAATAGACAACTACCTGTTCGCAGTCGATAGCTGGAGTTGACATTGACCAGTAACGGCGCTGCGGCAACTCCACGTTATACGACTGAAAAACGGATTGTACCCTCTCCAGTACACCTTCCATCATATCCCTGAGATGGACCGCATCCTCAGAGACTCCAGATAGATCTAATTCCTGACTTACCATTGATTACTCCTCGGTGGAGGTCTCCTCAACGGCAGGAGCCTCTACGGTCTCCTCAACAACAGAAACAGCTGGTGCTGACACGATTGGCTCTGGCGTTGGAGCTGGAGCAGATACGCGTGGAGCAGGGGCTGCCTTCTTTGCGGGCTTCGCGGCACCCAGCATGTCCTGGGCACGGAAGTTAGTCTGAATTGACATATTTTCCTTCTTTCTTAGTACATCGTAACTTTTAAGTTACCTGTAGCTAGTTCGACCAGACTCTCGACACCATCACCATCAGTGCTTGAGGCGTAAAGTGTCCATGTTCCTGGGTCCACCAACCCCAGTGCAGTTTTTGCACTTGTGTAAGGAATGGTGAAATCTAGTGTGTCATCGCTGTCATCAAGAGTAATTGATGCTGCGGGAAGTGTCACAGAAGTGGTGTCTCCGTAATTCCTCAAGATAACTTTTGGAGTGTAAGTGGAGTTTAGCGGGAAGAAGTTACTTAAATCAGTTCCGCTGTCTGCTGACGTCCAGCTAATCGAGCCTGTTGGCTGAGAAAGCGTGAGGTCGAAGTCTGCATTTGCAGTTAGCTTTAGCGGCTTAGCTGTGTATTTACGAGCACGAGGAGCATCTACAGAAAAGACCTTAGAGCGACGACGGGCGTTGTCTGGGTTTACCGTTTTAAGGAACAGGTCAATCTCGTATAGTCCCGTGCGGAGCTCGTCGATAAATTCTTGGTTGTCTAGGATGGTGTAAGAGACGCCCTGACGTGAAACGGAAGTTACACGCTGAGGCAGCTCACACATCTCGTCGCCAGCCCAAAGGCGGGCAAATTCAATGGCTAGCTTACGAGCTGCCATTTTCCCCGCAGTAGGAACTGCAATTCCATACTGATAAGTAATCTCTACGTTGCAAGGAGTCCAAGGCGTACCAGCCTTGATGTGAATAGTTGAGTGGTCTACGAGGTAGTAGCTCGATGGGTCAAGAACAACGCCGTTCTTGTTTCGCATCGAGATAATCTTAGTTACTGGACGCCCTCTGAGTCGGATTCTTGCGTCTGGCGAGAGTCCGTCAGCAGTGAGCTCAGAGTATTCGTCATAATCTCCTGACGGAATATTATAAACATCACCGCCGAATAGTACAGGACTGTTAGTCCTATCGGAAGGGCCCATGCGATTATTTCGAAGGGTGCAGGTGTAACGCTCGGTGACAATGGTCTCTCCTGTGTATTTACGTCCAGACATGGCCCAGAGTAGGTTGGACGCTACTTGGATGGCCTCTTCCGTATATTCGGTGTAAGAGTAGTCCCCAAGCTCGTCTGCTGTAATCCATGAATTCGACATGATTTCCTCTTTATAAGTTTAACGGGTGGTAGCCCAAGCTAATTGCTCAAGCCACCACCCGTTTCTTTAGCTATTAGCTAGGGTTTTCGTTCGAAGCGATGATGTTGTCAATGCTGTTGTCAGCGTTGTAGTCCTTGCTTCCAGGAACGTTGTAGGTAGAGCCACCAGCGTCGAGGCTTGTGGTTGCCGTGTAGCTTGCGGCCTCAGTTACGCTGTTAACAACAGTTACCTTAGCGTTGCGAGCGACGTTGAAGGAGCTGATGTCAGCAGTGATTCCACTGGATACGTAGGTAACAGTGTTTCCAACAATCGAGTCAACAGCGAAGGTTCCATTGAATGGAGTTCCGACGTTCTCAATCTTGATGGAGTCACCAGCAACGATGTTCGGGTTCGCGCTGAAGGTAAGAGTTGCAGCGGTTCCAGAAAGAAGTGCTGCGGCACTGTTAACGGTAATCGAGCTTGCGTCAATTGCGGTAGCCGAGGTGAAGTAGACAGGTCCAGTCTCGTCGGTCCAAGTGTAGAACCCGTTGAGTCCAGTTGGAGCCCAGTCTGCACGTGCGTAAGCGTATGGACGCTCAGCTGCAACTGGGAACTCCCAGCGGCCATCTGGGCCAGACTGGAATGCTGCGTTTCCAAGACCGTAGCCTTCGAAGGTGTTAGCCATCAGACCGTTTTCAATTACACGGTCACCAGACTGACGCATCTTGACGAATGGGAATACCCAGTGGAAGTAAGGAAGAACAGAAGCCTTCTTACCGTCCTTAACTGCGTGCGACCATACCTCGAGAGCAACACCGTTTCCAGCTGGGTCGTCTCCAACACCAGGTGCTGCCCAACCAATTGACTTGTGGTCTGGGTCAGCTGCAGTGTTTAGGTTCTTGCGAAGTAGCAAACCACCAGAAATCAGAGCAGAAAGCTCTGGGTCTGGCTCACAAATAGCGAGCTCCATGGTGATTCTCTTAAGGGTGTCTGGGGCCTTGTATGTTACGCATACAACACCGTTGGCACCCTTCTCTGTGATTTCGTCGCCCTCTTCATATTCAGGGGTGAACGAAACCCTCATAAACGCGGAAGTGGTGTATGAATCCGCACTTCCCGTCATTAGGTTACCAGCAGCATCTAGGCGGGTGACACGGATTGACACACCCTGAATGCTGGCTGCATATTCTTGAGTAGCCATCTAGCTATTCTCCTTAGTTTCTTGGTTAAGCCGAGAGGTCAACTCTTGCGGCTAGGTGGATGGATGTGTCAAAGAGAACCGAAGCAGTTCGGAACGCTTTGATACGCATGTCATTTGCATTTCCCGACACGTCGTAGCCCTGGGCTAGCGAGTCGTTTACAACCTCTGGGTTGCCAAGGTGAATTGCCATGGCTCCAGTGGCGTAAATCCATTTGTTGGTGATGGTAGCAGCAGCTCCAGTAGCACCGACAGGTCCATTACCAGAGTATCCAGCTCCGATAACAACTTTGGTTCCCAGTCTGGTGACAAGTACATCGTTGTCCTTATCAAACTGCAGCTTGGTACCCAAGACTGAAGCAACATCTGCTGTCATGTGGATAATTGGCTGCTCTCCAGTAGGGGAGACATTTCTGGCATCATGCTCTACAGCAGCAAGAGCTAGTGCAGCGGACATAGCGGTTCCGCTGTTCAAAGTCGTGACGCTAGCTGCTTTTGTCAAGTATGGGTTGGACAGTGACTCAGCTATAGTAATTTCGCCGTCCCACAGCTCTTTCTCTACAGCCTTCTGAGTAGCTGCATCAAGCTGCTTTAGGACACGGCCGAAACGGTCCTGTCCGAGAAGTCCGAAAGTTGAGTCAAGGTCCTCTACTTCAATAAAGAAGGGGTCAAGCTCGATGAAGCGGTCTGGCTTGTCTGCCGT
>Ga0255775_1001435_pt1 | contig 22155 bp, 13 predicted proteins | sample 011ome_26_FD_179973 | JGI IMG/M metagenome (GOLD analysis project Ga0255775, IMG submission 179973) | Coastal salt marsh microbial communities from the Groves Creek Marsh, Skidaway Island, Georgia - 011511BT metaG (version 2) | ecosystem: Environmental > Aquatic > Marine > Intertidal zone > Salt...
ATAATAAGTGATATGTGGCAAATATTTTTAATTTTGTACACATCTTATCTTATACTCGGACCACATTGGGAGTCAAGACTTATAGAAAAAAAACCTTTGCGAATTGTTGATTCAGTTAAGGAATTTTTTAGACGGTCTATATTTATATCGTACGTCGCACTTTTATACACTGCGTGGTTTTTATACACACCATCTTACAAAACACTCATGAATGCACTCATGATATCAGGTGGCGCAACATATGGGTATCATTCCAGATGGGGCCCAGAAACCCCATTTCCCATGCATGTACTTTTAAATATATTTTTACTAATTGTGGGAATTGAATATTTAGACGTACAAACTTTATTTTCATTCTTACTTTTAATAACGTATCATCTCACGCGAGATTTGTTGTATATTTCTAAATAATAATTGTATGTATATATAAATGCGAGTTCACGTAATAGGTGCCGGACCAACCGGTATGTCAGTCGCATGGGAAATACTCAGATCGACAGACCATCAAGTTACAATATACGATCGTAAAGAATCTGCAGGTGGATCATGGTGGGAACCATCCGGAGGTAAACGAGATTTACATGCACATAGAATTGTTTTTGATAACGCATTCGTAAACACGAATAGTTTATTCGAAGAAATGGGTATTGAATGGGATGATATGTTTCAACCCGTGGATACCGATGTATATAAAACAGTATTTAAAAACCTTAAACCAATGGATTATTTGACTTTAGCGTCACTTTCGGTACGTGTTTTAGCACAACCTGGAAAGTACAAACGTATAAGTCTCAAAGACGCACTCGGAGAACTTTCCGAATCGGGTGAAAAATTACTCAAAGCTTTACCTTTAATCATGGACGGGGTTGTTTGGGAAACCATGTCAGCATTTGAATTTGTAAAAAGTTTTGATCACGTGGGTATGTCTAAACAATACGTTCAAAAAGTTTCGGGTAAAGTCATGTCCGACAAAATGCAAAAAGCACTCATAGATAAGGGTGCTACATTTATGTTTGGTCACGACGTTGAAAAAGTACATTACGAAAAAGATGGGTACGAAGCTACTTTTACAAACAAAACAAAAATAAAGGATGATATGCTTGTTTTATGTATAGATAATAGTAAAGCGTTACAACTCGTGGGTGAGAATTGGGGTAAAGATACCCTTAAGAAAATTGGACCGAGTACGTACGGGTGTATTAATATTTTATTAGATTATGACGAACCAATTCGTTTACCTAAAAGTGATTTAGAATATACCATGGAAACCGAGTTTAATTTACAACCCGTAGTCCTTAGTGACGAAAAAACAGTTTCGTGTGTTATATGTAATCTCAATGAAAAAGTTTTATCGACCGACCCAGAAACATTAAAAACTGAAGTCGTTAAACAATTATGTGTACCAAAACCAACAAGTATTCGTATAGGGTGGGGTTCATATTGGAACGATGGGAAGTGGTCGTTTGAACAATCATCAGGGGTTTTGAGTTTATACGGACAAGTTCCATTTTACGGGGAATCTTCGAAAGTTGCTTTATGTGGTATGATGTCTGAAAGAAAAACACCTTATTCGAGTATAGAAGCCGCTATAGAAGTAGGAAGATCATTTTGTCATGAAACATTCGAAACGAGAAGACCATTACAACCAGTTTTAATTACACACGTTTTATTTATACTTATAGTTTTGTTTCTTATTATAATATATACACGTAAAGAATGACTTTACCGGTCACTGTAACTGTTTATGAACCAATGTACGACTATAATGAAAAAAAATATATTAGAATATCTTTACCCGATAAAGTAAGAGATTATATCAGGGAATTACACGAACATAAAACAGATGTTGTTTTGTTTCCCCAAAAACTAGATGACCCATTGGAAGGTAACGTTTTAAAAGTTAAGGTCCCGTTTAGGTACCGTCGCGTTATGTGTAATGTTGATGGAGATACACCTGTTCAATCACTGAAAAGAGGTGATACAGTTCTCACTGAACTTCAATTTAATGGAGTTTGGAACGCTCACGAACATAGCGGGTATTCGTGGGTACTAAAATATATAAAGTATAAAAACTAATAGTAAGAAATGAGTCTTACACGCTCGGGATATCTCACAGGTGAGACACCAGAAATCAAAAAGGAACTCACGGTACGTGCCGTTGTAAATACAGAGTTCGGGTTTCCGCCGCCTCCCTTTAAGGTATTCAGAAAAACAAAAACAGGTCTATGTGTTCCCCGATTTTACGGTGAAGAAAAGTTTGGTAAAGCAAAAGAAGATCGTCGTCCTACACCAGTTAAAATATCTTGTAAATTTAATGGAAAACTTCGTGATGAAACACATCAAAATGATGCTTTGGCTGCAGCACTTAAATCTGGACACGGCGTTCTCTCACTTCCTTGTGGCTTTGGGAAAACGACAGTATCCTTGGCCATAGCGTGTAAACTCGGATACCGAACCATGATTGTCGTACACAAAGAGTTTCTAGCAAATCAGTGGAAAGAACGTATCCAACAGTTTTGTCCAGGTGCCACTATAGGTGTAGTACAACAGAACAAATTAGAAACAGATTGTGATTTTGTCATTGCTATGCTCCAATCACTTTCTTTGAAAGAGTATTCATTCAATGATTTCGATACTATTGGTACACTTATCGTTGACGAGGCACATCATATATGCGCAAAAGTATTTTCCCAATCCCTTTTTAAAATATGTCCTAAACATATTTTTGGACTCTCCGCAACACCGACCCGTAAAGATGGTCTTACTAAAGTTTTACATTGGTTCATGGGACCAACATTCTTTGCCGTTGAACGTGAAAATCAAGAACAAGTCGAAGTGTTTCCAATTGAATATAGATGTCCACGTTTTCAGGATCCACCACCGTGTACGCGGTTCGGTAAACTTTCATTAGCGACCATGATTACAGAACTTACCGAAGATCGCGGGAGAAACATCGTTATAGCAAATCTTATAAAAAATATTGTTAAGGGGACGCGTCAAGTTCTCGTATTAAGTGATCGTCGACACCACTGTGAAGTACTCCACCAAAGTTTTAAGAAAACGTCGGGACTCTATATGGGTGGTATGAAAGAAGTTGATTTAGTCGAATCGAGTAAAAAACAAATCATATTTGCGACATTTAGTCAAGCACATGAAGGTCTCGATATACCTTCACTCGATACGGTTATACTTGCGACCCCTAAGTCTGATATTGTACAATCAATTGGAAGGATTATGCGTGAAACGCACGGTAAAAAGAACAATCCGCATATTTACGACATGTTCGACCAATGGTCTATATGTCACGCCATGTATAATAAACGTCTCAAAGTGTATCGCCAAGGTGGATTCAAAATACCAAAACAAAAATCCGAAGAACCTAACGATTTCAGTAAAGGGAAATGCCTCATTTTACCATGAAAATAATCACTCGTATTTGTAAGAATGGCTGGTTGTAATACAGGTCGTAATATACAAAAGTATAAAGGTTCTGGTGGAACTGCATCCACACTCCAGGAAGCTTTAGAAAATAGTAACGTAGCTACAATAGATATAAATCTCATATCCGGCGCCAAATTTAGGGGTGATGGGAGTGCTTTAACAGGTATATCAGGTTCGGGAGGAGCAGTTGGAAATTTACAACAAGTTACGAATCAAGATAACCAAACAACAAATTCAATCATTATTACAAATACGGGAACGTCTTTAACAACTTCCGGTACCATAATCTCATCGGGAAATATAACTGCACCTTCTTTTATAGGATCAGGTACATCACTCACAGGTATTGCTTTAGCCATCGATACATCAAGTAACGCAGCTCGGGTTAGTGTTTTGGAAACAGACTTGACGAGTAATGTATCAAGAGTAAGCGGGTTAGAAACGGATTTGACAAGTAATGCATCCCGAGTTAGTGTTTTGGAAACAGACTTGACGAGTAATGTAGCTCGAGTTGGCGTTTTAGAAACAGACCTGGCGAGTAATTCTACGAGAATAGGAACTGTGAGTACAGACCTGGCGAGTAATTCGACGAGAATAGGAACTGTAAGTACGGACTTAGCGAGTAATTCGACAAGAATAGGAACTGTGAGTACGGACTTGGCGAGTAATTCTGGAAGAATAACTACGGTAGAAATAGACTTGGCAAGTAATGCTGGAAGAATAACTACGGTAGAGACAGACTTGGCAAGTAACTCGACGAGAATAGAAACTGTGAGTACAGACTTGGCAAGTAATTCAACGAGAATAGAAACTGTGAGTACGGACTTGGCAAGTAATTCAACGAGAATAGGGACTGTAAGTACAGACTTGGCGAGTAATGCTGGAAGAATAACTACGGTAGAAACAGACTTGGCGAGTAATGCTGGAAGAATAACTACGGTAGAAACAGACTTGGCAAGTAATGTAGTACGAATTGGTGTTTTGGAAAATGAAGTACAACCCGTAAATAGAGGTGGGACTAATATAACATCGTATGGCACCGGAGACATGTTATACGCAAGCGCTCCGTCAGCTTTGTCGAAACTTACACCCGGAACTTCTGGATATTTTCTAAAAACAAATGGTACAGGTAACGCACCTACATGGGAAAATGTTGCCGATATAGGTTCGGCAACACCGGCAAATTTATACACAGATGATTTTATAACCGGTGGTCCATGGAGTGGTATAACTGATGCAAATATTAGAGTTTTAGGAAATGTTTCAAATTTATCGAACCAGCTCGTGGCGCGCGATGATAAGGGTGATATATTTGTTTCGAATGTAAACGCAATAAGAATTTATGGTGATGGTACATTTCTCACGGGTGTCGCTTTAAGTACAGATTTAACAAGTAATTCGACGAGAATAGGGACTGTAAGTACGGACTTGGCGAGTAACTCGACGAGAATAGGGACTGTAAGTACAGACTTGGCAAGTAATTCAACGAGAATAGGGACTGTAAGTACAGACTTGGCAAGTAACTCGACGAGAATAGGGACTGTAAGTACAGACTTGGCAAGTAATTCAACGAGAATAGGGACTGTAAGTACAGACTTGGCAAGTAACTCGACGAGAATCACGAACTTACAAAATTCAACTATAATAAGTAATAGTTCGGGTATAACAAATGCATTTGAAACGGGTGATTTGATATATGCATCGGGTCAAAATACACTTTCAAATTTAAGTATAGGTTCTACTAGTCAGGTACTTACAGTTTCTGGTGGTGGTATTCCAGTATGGGCTGCTCCGAGTGGAGGAGGAGGTGGAGGTTACTGGACACAGCCAAGTGGTACTACGATTATACATTACAATACTGGTAATGTTGGTATTGGAACATCATCTCCGGCGTACCCATTGGATATTACAGGTAATATGAATGTAACGGGTGGTTTACGTGCAAATGGTTCCACGGGGTCGAGTGGACAGGTACTCACATCGAGTGGTGGGGGTGTAATGTCTTGGTCAACCATAACTAGTAGTGGTTTGAGTCCTTGGACAACGTCGGGATCGAACGTATATATAAGCTCTGGTAATGTTGGTATTGGAACTACAACACCAGCGTACCCATTAGATGTTAATGGTACAGTAAATGCAACTTCATTTAGAGGTGATGGTACGAATTTAACAGGTGTGACTGCATCATCAATTACAACTGAAGCGTCTCGAACTATATCTATTTCTAAAATTAGTGTATTACCTGCAACGTGGAAAAGATAATAAATAAAATGTACATAATTCATAAGTATGAGCAATAACAACTCATCTGCATTACCAACATCGTCAAAATTATCAAGAGGTATAAAAGGTTCTATACAGAGAATTTTTGTAGGTGAAAAAAATAATAATCAAGTTGTTGTATATAAATATAATATAATAACTAAATTTTGGTATAAAGAGTACACCATAAGTTCACCTGATTCGTCCATATTAAAATTTGGGTTTTCTTTAGCAGGAACAGATGATGCTTCTATAGTAGCTATAGGAGCGCCAGGTACTACAGAAGGTCGAGTGTATATATATGAAAAGGATAGTACAGGAAGCGGATGGTCACAAAGAGGTGGTACTATTGCACACCCAGTTAGTTCGATTTCATCTGACGGGTTCGGGCATGCTGTTTCATTATCACAACATGATGGTAATATTCTCGTTGTAGGGGCACCTTTTTATAACCAACAAACACCCGCTTTTGCAACATCTTCTGATTATCCAGTTTGTGAAGGGCGTGTTTTTATTTTTAAATGGGGTGGGTCTTCGTACTCTTTGCAACAAACTATTAGTTCACCTTCGGGTACTTTATCAACTAGTTTACCCGCTTCATGGAAAAACTTTTATTTTGGGTATTCTCTAGATATATCAGATATAGGTAATATGATAATTATTGGTTCTCCATCTATTAGAAAATTAGATGATATAGCTAAAAACAATCAAGAAACAGGTGATTTATTCTTTGACACATCAGTATATGATGAATATTACAACGCCGTTGAAGTATCTGACCTCGAAACCGCGTGGGAACATACCGGTAACGCACACGTGTATCATAATCATACTGTTTTATCTGGTGGTACCACATGGACCAGTAATGTAAATGTTACCGGAGTTATAGGCGTAACTTCAATAGGTGGTATAACAGTAGATACACAACCAGAAAAGATTCGACCTTTTGAAGCTGTTGGTACATCTGTAGGTATAAATAGAGCTGGTACCCGTATATTTGCAACAGCACCTTACAGTTACGGTACTTCAAATGCGTCACCACAAATATTTTCTGGACGAATCTATACACTTGAATGGAATTATGTAACAGGTACATGGGATGAAATGGGCACAATTAATAAACATATTAATGGTGGTATTAATTTTAGATTACTCGGATTTTCTGCAGAATTTGACGGTTCGGGTAATAGAATTGTTGCAGGTGCACCAGAATGGGTATCAATAAAAAGAAAACTTAGGGGTCACGTCGAAATATTCGATTGGAATGGTGATGCATGGGTAAGTTACCCTACCAGCTCCGTCAGTGTTGATTTAAATACAAATTCACATTCATCTTTTTATTTTTATGAAAACATGCGACTCGGTGACTCTGTATCCGTTGATGGAGAAGGTGAAATGATAGGTATAGGTATGGGTGAAAATAACATAAATTACGGTGGTAATGTATCTCGACCTTCACAGTTTAGTGTTCATGGAATCATATATATAGGTGGTGCGACTACAACTGTAGCTGGAAGTGATTCGCATATTCTTACAGGTACATCTAATATTTGGGTATATAATGTCCCACAATCTATGATAGTTTCAGGTAACATGACTGTAAGTGGTTGTATGCAAACAACTGGTATTGCTGTGGGATCAAACGATGATACCGATACGTCTAGAAAAACTATATTTTTCGGTGGTACAAAAGCTGATAACGCATACGATTATACTGTTATAGAAAATCGCGTTTACGAATCTGCGGAAAAATCGGAACTACTCATATTTAAAGGTGATAACAACGCCGACTTCAACGGGGGAGGAATATATGGACCAGATAGAATAAGATTAAAAAGTGGTCAAATATGTTTTGATTTAAATACGGGGTATGAAAGAGATGGAGAAGATATACGTTTCACCATGAATAAAAATAAACTTCAAGGTGGACAATTTGGTGTAAATACAGCTTCACCGACGGAAGCCATAGATGTATATGGTAAAATTAAGTCTTCACAAGGGTTTATAGGACGTGGTGAAGAATTATTAGGTCTAGATTTACACGATAGTCTAATTAGAATTAATGACAGTACAGGTATAGCAGGTTCATCTTATAATGATCTCATATTAGGAGAAATGAGTATGATTTCGTCTTCAACTACGTACCCAACAGTAAATTTAACAAGTAATGTGGATCAGGGATATACGGTACTCAGCTCATTCGACGTTACTAATGCATGGAAAGTATTTGATTCCTCATATACCGGTTTCAATACTTGGCAACTTGATACTGGAAGTGCAGACGGAGCTCAAGGTACTCCTCTTTATACGAGGTTTGGTCCAGAAATTGGTTACTATTTTGGTAGTACAGAAAGGTTTCCTGGGTACCCGGGTGAATGGATTGAGATTCAAATGGCTTCATCCGTCCCTAAACTTTTACTCACGGAAGTATTAATAAACGTACCAAGTAGTGGATCTTTCCCAGTTAATTTACATGTATTTGGAAGTAATAATGGTACAGATTATTACCATATACACACCGAAATAAAACCATGGTCGTATGTTGCATCTACATTTACAGACGTTTCTGCATTTACAAGGACCCCTTCAATTAATGAAACAGCGTATAATAAGTTTGTTCTTATATGTTCTAGAGCAAGAGTCCCGCATGATGGAATTTATTGGTCTAACGTACGTTTAAAGGGTAATACTTTATCAGCGTTCAGTCAAAAATTAAAACTCGATAAATCTGGTAAAATTGGTATATTAAATACAAACCCAGCATACCCATTAGATGTTAATGGTACAGTAAATGCAACTTCATTTAGGGGTGATGGTACGAATTTGACAAATATTACAGCAGGGAGTATAACATCCGAAGCATCCAGAACTATACAAATTTCAACAATTCAAGTTCAAGGTGGAAGTTGGGACGTCAGATAAGTATAAAATTAATATAACTAAACTATAGTGTAATGTCTTTATTTAATTCAGTTAGTAGTAATAATACAAATAATACATCAGTCACAGACGCTGGATATAGTGCATCAGTTCGTAATAGTGAAATATTAAACAGTTGTATACCTACTGAATCTAAATTGTCACGAGGTAAAAAGGGTCAAATTCAGAGAATATTTGCAGGTGAACCACTAAATAATTTGTGTAACGTATACACTTATAACGAAACAACAAAACTTTGGTACCATGAAAATACAATTCAAGGTGATCCAAGCCGTAATGGACCGGTACTGTATCCCCCAACTTCACTTAGTAGCAACACGAGCACTATTGGTGGTATAACTTATACGACTACTAATTCTGTGTCCACCCCGCACCCCACCCAAACCTTTTTTTATGACGCAAATAATATAGATTCGTATAAAGCGTTTGGTCCATTTAATACAGAATCTTGGAAAAGTGAATCAATCGGGAATGTGATACAAAGTTATCCAGATTCTTCCGTCTCACCGGCAGGAGGAGTACCATCGAATTGGGTTGATGGTGCATATTATGGTTATCAAGGTGTAGGAGGTGTAAGCGGTGAATGGATAAAAATACAGTTATCAACTGCAATTCAACCTAGTAAGTTTAGGCTACAAAAAGGTGGAATTTATAATAATGAACCTGCTACCATGACTATATTAGGGAGTAATGACGATACTAACTGGACGAATTTAGGTAATTTTACAAATTCGACAGCGCCTCTACCAGCGCTAGAAGATTGGATCGATACTCTTACAATAAGTAACACATATACATATTTTGCGTTTGTATTTACATCAAGACGAACCACTAACTGGACCTCAGGTGATCCGGAATACATAGAAATATACTCGTTATCTTTATTTACTAACTATCCAAGTGAAGATTTTGGTAGATCCCTCGACGGGACGGATAATGCAGATATGGTAGCTATAGGTGCACCCGGAACATGGTTTGGCTCTGTAAGTAATATAACAGGTTATGCTCGTGTATTTACTAAAGATAGTTCAGGTAACGGATGGACACAGAGAGGTTCTGAAGTATCACAAACGGGAGGATTTGGACACTCCATTGCATTATCGCAATACGATGGTAACATATTAGTCGTTGGTGCACCTTTCTATAATACGTTAACACTACAAAACGGAACAGCGCCCGCCTTCGATACAAATGGTGGACTTTACCCAACAACGGAGATTAATTATTATAATACACCTGTATCAGAAGGTAAAGTTTATATATACAAATGGAATGGTTCAAACTATACTTTGCAGCAAACATTAGATTCACCTTCATCGCCTTTATCAAGTAGTGTCATACAGCCTTCGTGGAAAGGTTTTTATTTTGGATTTTCATTAGGTATAACGGATATAGGTGATAAGATAATCATAGGCGAACCATCGTTCAGAAATATATGGTCTATACTTGATCAGGCGACGTCGGCTTTTCACACAGGTAATGCACATGTTTACGATAATTTTTCTGTTTTATCTGGTGGTACAACCTGGACCAGTAATGTTTCTATAACATCTATTATAGGTATAACTGGTATTAATTCTGGAGGTACAGATCACGATTATTACCCTACAAAAATTAGATGGGGTGATACAGTTGGCGCATCTGTAGATATAAACAGGGCGGGTACGCGTATATTAGCAGGTGCTCCTTCTAATTACGGTTCATTACCTGAATCAGATGATCGTCTCGATTTGGCGGGGAGAATATTAACATTCGATTGGGATCCGATTAATGGTGTATGGAAAGGGATGGGTTTAGACGAATATAGTCAACATATAAACGGATTCAAAGAATATACATTACAGGGGTGGTCTACACGTTTTGATGGTTCGGGTAGGCGTATAATTTCTGGATGTAAAGGTAGTGTTGTATGGACATCAGTTGTAGAACCATCAAACAATAGTGGTATTGTTAATGTATTCGATTGGAATGGTGATAATTGGGTAAAATTTCCAAACGAAACTATTGAAGTATTGGATTATAACGTGGATAGTAATTTATTTGTGACGACTCTGCATTCATTAGGAGAATCCGTATCTGTTGATGGTGAAGGTGAAATGATAGCTATAGGAAAATCTGAACACCATTACTCTGTAATTACACCTCCTTCTGGTGGTCTTAGACCAAATGAGTTTAGTGTAAATAATATAACATATATAGGGGGTGCAACGACAACAGTAGCTGGTTCGGATAGTCAGGTTGATACAGGTGGATCAAATGTTTGGGTATACAATATCGCTCAGTCTATGGTTGTTAAAGGTAACGTAACGGTTGGAGGATATATTCAGGGAACTGGTATATCTATAGGTTCAAACGATGATTCAGATACATCTCGTAAAAGTATATACTTTGGTGGTACAAAAGGAGATAATAGATACGAACTTTCAGTTATAGAAAACCGTGTTTATGAAAATCTTGAAAAATCTGAACTGTTACTGTATAAAGGTGGTGATGGGTTTGATTATGACAATGTCTATAATGAAACAATGGGTGAAATAGAACCGGGTCCAGATAGAATACGATTAAAATCTAGTCAGGTATGCTTTGACTTAAATCCGGGAGATGATAGAACAATAGATAATACATCGATTAAGATGCAGCAAGACTCAAGTGGTAGTGCTACTTTAGGTATAAACCTTAGTGCGTCGGTTTTACCATCTGAAGCTCTAGATGTAGTAGGAAAAATTAAGTCTAGATATGGATTTATAGGTCCAGGTACATTATTGACGGGTATAAGCCTTGATCATGTTAATTTGGCATATTCACCTAAACTTAACAATTATGGATCAGCCTCATCATCTTCATATTGGGGGGAAGCCGTGGTCGGATCCTCCCTTACATACCCACTAGTTTCTTTGACCTCATCGGACATTTCAGAATCCGAACCGGTATATGTAACCTCGACTAATACGCATTATGCACTGCAAGCTTCTCACAGTTCCAGTTACCCGGCTTATTACCATTACGGTTGGACTTATGGAAGTTATCGGGATTATAAGGTATGGGATGGAGTCGATCTTGGTGACTATACTTTTTTTGATATTGGTAGTTACCTTCCCATTACAACCTACTACCTAGATGTTGCAGAAAAAGTACCAGGATTTAAAGGTGAATGGTTAGAATTTACTATACCGGAACGTGTAATTGTTGAAGAATTAGACTTTTATGTTGTAGATAGATTTCATTTACCGAGAGCTTATACCTTTTTTGGTACTAACGATGGTGGTGTAACATATAATGTTATCAAAGAAAGGAGATTTCAAAATTATAATTGGGGGTCTGATAGTTGGAACAATATATTTACAAGAACCATAGATGCAAGTGTCGACGACCCATATAATACCTTTCTTATTATTATTCATTCTAATTCTGGAAGCCAAGACCTTACAGACGCAAATGGTCCCCCACTCGATAGTAGGATGACAATTAATGGTATTAGGATTAAAGCCAAGGAAGTTACATATACACAGAAACTAAAAATTGATAATACAGGTAAAATTGGTATATTAAACACTAATCCATCTTATCCGTTAGATGTTACGGGTGATATAAATGTAACGGGTGGTTTACGTGCAAATGGTTCCTCGGGGACGAGTGGACATGTTCTCACATCAAGTGGAGGGGGTGCAATGTCTTGGACTAATAAATTTTGGTCATACGGTACAGTCTCACATCCAACTGTTACGATGACTTCCGCGAGTTCGGGTGGATATGTAGCATCGGCCAATAGTAATTCTAGTGGATCCGATGCGTATTATGCATTTAATAATGTCATAGGGGCAGAATCGTGGATGGATAATGAGTGGGCGTATACCGGGTCTCCTACTGGAACTTATGATGGTAATAGTTATACAACATATGACGGAAGCTCGCAGTCATGGGGTCAATGGATACAGTTACAGGTTCCAACGAGTATAACCATAGATTCAGTAAAAATTGCACCTCAGAATTTTAGAAGTGCAAACGCTCCAACCGAGGGTAAAATTTTGGGAAGTACGAATGGTTCGACATGGAGTTTAATACATAGCTTTACGGGACAAACATATACCGACGGACAATATACAACTATCTCGTTTAGTAACTCAGTCGCGTATTCATATTTTAGACTATCTGTTGAAAGAACTGGTGGTGGCTCAGGTCCTGGACCTGGTTCCTTGAGAATTGGTGAATTAAAATTTACTGCACCGTCAACCACAGATATATATTATAATAGTGGGAACGTCGGTATAGGAACGATAAGTCCGGCTCACCCTTTAGATGTTGTTGGTAATATAAACTGTACAGGTACGTTATCAAAAGGTAGTGGTTCCTTCAGAATAGATCACCCACTTGCAAATATGAGTAATACACACAATCTTTATCACTCTTTCATAGAAGGTCCGCAAGCTGATCTCATATACAGAGGTAAAGTTGATCTAGAAAACGGAAGTGCTTCTATAAACTTAGATACTGTTTCTAAAATGACAAGTGGTACATTTGAAGCACTGAATAGAAACGTTCAATGTTTTACATCAAACGAATCCGATTGGGACGCGGTAAAAGGTTCCGTATCTGGAAATATACTTACAATATCATGTCAAAACACATCTTCTACCGCAAATGTTAGTTGGTTAGTTATAGGTGAAAGAAAAGATAAACACATGTACGATACAAACTGGACTGACGATGATGGATTCGTCATTCCTGAACAACTAAAATAATTATTTTTTTTACTATTCTGGAAAATGTCAGAATGGTAGAAAGTTTTGTTTACTTACTTTCGTGATGGGAGCGTGTCCATGATTGCTAAGGCAATAACACCCGCAATAAAGAACAAAACAACATAATTACACTCCGTATCTTCTCCTCTACCAGTAGAATTTTTACCTTTCTCCTGGACTGGGACTGATACTTCTCGTGAAGGTCTCGGCCTTTCAATAGGATCTTCGTCTAATGGACAATACCCTATCATATACTATATTTTACAAATTAATTTCGACCGATTTTTTCTTTCGACCGCGTTTACCCTTGGTCTGGGTAACTTTAACTTCACGCAATTCCCCATCACCACCTCCTTCGACATCACCTGGTGTTGGCGCTTCGGCAATATCGGAAATATCGTCATCTTCGTCATCGTCTAATACAACTGGTTCTTGAGCTGGAATACTTGTTGTGTTCATTGGTGGTGTTGGTGGCATCATAATGTTACCCATGAGACTGGAAATATCGAACCCTGGACCTTGCATTTCGTGTGGTTCACCGTTATCAGACGTTTGTTGTTGTGATTTTGGTACTGTATTTTGCACTGCAGACATCATGTTTTGAACCAGTCCTGGATTTTGTTTAATCACATCATTCATGTTTGGCATGACCGATTTGAACATACTATTCGTCAAATGGAACATCATCGCTGAGCCTCCAAGCATCATAATCAATTTGATTTCTGGAGCGACGTGCATTTTAGATCTATATTTCACGTATAATTCTTCAAATACTTCATCGTAATCGTCAACGTTTTCCATGACGTTTTCAGACCACCCGTCAAGTTGGATCTCGAATGGGTTATACTTCTTATTCATAAACTCAAGGCCTGTCGTACACGCAATAAGCATACGTCTCGAAAACTTAATCGATTTGTCTACATCTATACTATATGTTATCCGTTTTACTTCATTTCTAAGTTCGTCTACAGGGGAATAAGCATTCAAACGTTTGTTGACAGTAAAACCCTTTTTTTCCAAACGTCCGAGTTTATTAACAAGATCCGCTTTCTCTTCGTCGATCGTCTTAAACCCTGGTGATGGTTTTTCTTCCTCTTCTTCCATCATATATCCACCTCCTCCACCCCCGTAGTCCATATCGGGTTCATCGTCGTATTCGTGATAATCAACGGGTGCTTCTGGTGGAGGTACAGATGGCTGTGCTTGTTTGTTTGGATTAGCAAACGAGTCAATATCTTCCTGGAAAAACTGTTGTTGCGGTGGCGTAAATTGTGTTTTCATTTGAGAAATTTGTTTTTTTACAGGCTGACGTCGAGGAACATCAATTTCAATTTCGTTCATCAGGGCCTGTTCACTATCATCAAGTTTCATGACATTCGTATTTTTACGATCAAGAATAATTTCACCGTCCATTACTATTACTCTTTATATTGAAACTATTCTAATCTCTTTAACGCACTTTATAAAAAATGTTGTTTCAATATAAATGAAACTTAACGCCACCAACAAAAACACGATCAAAGCTATCGTCATCATCATCGCAGTATTGTGTGTTCTCACAATGTTCCGTACCAGCGGATACCAGGGTAAAGATGTTGAAATCGAAACCATCAATACGGGTTCGCTCTTCGATATCCCATCAACCGAAGAATGTTTGAGTAGTTCCTACTACTCCGACAGTAAAGGTGGTGTATGTGACGGCCAAAAACTTGTTCAGGAACAAGCGGGGTATAAGATGAAGTAAAATCTCCAGTATATATAAATGGCTTTAGTGACTAGTCAATCCACTTTACCCGATTTCGAATATGAACACCATACCGTCATTCTTGATAACTTGGATCATGGTGCAGATAACACGGAATTCACACTTCATTTACCAAAACCCTTAGAAAATGTTGTCCAGGTACAATTACTTGCTGCGAGTATTAACACGAGTGATGATACCCAAAGGTGTATCCACATCGGTATAGAACAACTTAAAACGAATTTTTCACAACGTGGAAAAAAAGACCTCGAAGACGCTGATGATAATCATCTTAATGGTGTTTTTGGTACAATTATATGTGAACACACACTACACGCCGCAAGTAGTGCACAAAAGGCGGTATTCTTTAGAAACGAGTACCCAATTATTCAACAATATTATAACCCAATTCGTAAACTCGATAGATTAACTTTTAATTTAGATAAACAAGATGGCTCCACAGCCGCATGTGGGGATGTAATTTTTATTTTTAAATTTGTATGTAAGAGAAGAAACGTATCCTATTAATTATTTCAGGGCGTCGTGCACTTGTATTTTTAACCTTTTCTTATTATAAATGTCATCTGGTATTGTTCAACTTATAGCAATTGGTGCTCAAGACGAACACATTATGGGCGAACCAGAAATATCTTTTTTTACGTCAACGTTTAAACGACATTCTAACTTTTCACAATCCGTTGAAAAACAAACTATTCAGGGAGATGTGAAAGCGAATTCTATGTCATCTATTCGTTTTGATCGAACAGGTGATATGTTAGGGTATACGTACCTTACTATTGATAATAATACACAGGCGCTTGATATCCAGAGGTGGGATACACTCATAAATAAAGTTGAACTTCTTATTGGTGGACAGGTTATCGACACACAAGATGCTGTTTTTACAGAAAAAATAGCGATCGATACGTTTGCAACAAATGTTTCAAAGAGTGCGAATGGTACACACCCAGGTATAAGTGCTCGCTCTTATTTTTATCCATTCAGATTCTTCTTTTGTGAAGGTGCACAATGTGCTTTACCCATAGTGGCTTTACATTACCACAACGTCGAGTTACGTATACACTGGGGACCAAATGCGGGTAACTATAATTTCGAGTGTTATTCAAACTATTACTACCTCGATAACGAAGAACGTGGTAACCTTGTTTCACGTAACCATAATTTAATTATTACACAGGTTCAAAAAAGTATCCCTTCAAATGAACTTTCACAAGAACTCACGTTTAATCACCCAGTCAAGTATCTTGCATCTTCAGATACAACGACCGAAGGGGCGTTAACGTCAACAACCAATAGAATAAAGGTTGAAATAAACGGTTTAGATATAGGTAATTTTAAATGGGCGAAACCACACTTTATAGACGTTATGAACTATTATCATACAAATTTTGTTACGTCCCCCGATTTTTTCTTATACTGTTTTTGCTTATCGACGAGTTCACTCCAGCCGACAGGAACGCTCAATTTTAGTCGATTAGATTCTGCAAAGATAGTCAGTCAATCCATGATCATTAGTGATCCTATATACGCAGTCAACTACAATATACTTCGTATTGAAAATGGTATGGCTGGTCTTATCTATGCAAATTAAAATACATACTTATATTAAATGGTTAAAAACTTACCGACCATCGAGCGGTCTACCAAAATCCGGTTTGGTAAACATGCTTCGGATGACCAGGCTGAAAACACCGTTGTTTTTAATGCTTCAGATTCTGTTATTAATGCGATCAATGAGGGTTCCATATATATGGCACCACTCCGTGTTGCGGAATTAGCGGGTTCTAATCTCGTAGGTTATTCCGCAACGACAAAAGAAATTGTTGATTCGAGTGTTCCCACATCCCTTTTAGGTGGTGTTACTTTAGATAGTGCAACTGTCCAAGGTAATATTGTTTCAAATGCTACACCACACTTTGCGAATGCGACAACTGCGTTTACGACTGGTCACGGTTCAAATGTTGGTATTTCAAATACGTCTCCTACACATATGTTATCTATCGGTGATAAAATTTTCATGTCCAATACAGGTGCAGAAGCCATAAAAGTTGAAGGTAATGTACGCGCCAATAGATTTTTTTCTGGTTCGAGTGTTCTTATAGATGGAAATTCGACAAACAAAATTCAAGTTTCGGGAATTATTAAGACAGGTGTACTTCACGTAGATAATATAGGTATATCAAATACTTCACCCACACACGCATTAAGTTTAGGTAATGAAGGACAACTTCGTTTGAATGTACCAACAGGATCTATATATGCACTCGAAACGGTCGGTAATGTTAGCGCACAAAACTATATAGGGGACGGTGGTCTTCTTTCAAATGTAACTTTACAAACTGTTACGGATAAAAGTAATGTTACATCAAATACACTCCTCCTTACAAATCCAACAACATCACTCAAGGCATATAGTAATGTAATCGTCGATGGTACGTTAGATGTTGGTTCTAATTTATACATAAATGATACCGCAGCAAATGTATTGGATGTTACGGGTAATGTAAATGTATCCAATTATTTAAAAACAAATAAACTAGAAGTCACTTCATTAGAAGTTGACGCTGTTACTGCGGGGACGGTATCGAGTAATATTGTCGGTAATAATGTAAATGTAATCACAGTAACCGCTAATGTCATTGCCGATAACGTTGTTGCGACAAACATATCTTCAGTAACATTAAATTCAAATGTCATTGCCGATAACGTTTCTGCTACAACCATAACTGGTGATGGTTCGGCTATCACAGCACTGAACCCCGCTAATTTGAGCTCACAAGTTTTACTTGCCAAGGGTGGTACAGGTTTAACTGCAGTAGCACAAAACGATCTGTTATTAGGTCCATCGTCTGGAGATGCGTTAGCTAAACTTTCGGCTTACACGGGTCCAACATCTATTACAGCTCCACCAAGTGGAATGTCAAGTACTACACAAACCATTGGTGGTATTCAGTATACATCATCCGCTTCTTCGACTATGTCAGGTACGACAACCTACAACGCTTTTGATTATAATAATACTACCATATGGCGAAGCGGTCTTTTGAATGATTATTCTGGTATGGATGGTTATTATGAGGGGTCTGCAACCACTGGATCTTATTCTGGTGCATGGATACAGTTATATAGAGCAACTGCAATCGCACCCACATCTATTCAAATAATTCCAGCGCAAACAACCCACGCCGCACCAAATGTATGGAAAGTATTCGGAAGTACCAACGGTTCATCTTGGACTGAAATACATAGCTCAACTACTGCAGTCACATGGAATAGTGGAAATGGTCACACAGCGACAATATCGGGGTCTGCGGCATACAACTATTTAAGACTTGCTGTTCAGATATCGACGATTCCAAATTCTATGGGTACGATCGCTGTTTCTGAAGTTAGATTTTCAGCTCAAGGGACTGGTCCAACTGAAAAATTTCTTAGAAGTTCAGCCGCGGGTGTATCGTGGGATGAAGTTTCTTCGACTTTACAGACTATTACAGATGGAGGGGCAACGACAACTAATGAAATTTCATTTACGAATGGGGTAACATCTTTAACAGCTTCGGGTAACGTAGTTGTTACAGGTAACGTTACAGCTTCTACATTTAAAAGTACAACTCTGACTTCAGGTAAAATACCGTATACAAATGCGAATAAGGAACTCATTGACGGTCCAATAGGTCATGATAGTACAACTAATAATACATTTGTGTCTTCAAACCTATACGTTACGGGTAATTTAACAGTACAAGGTACTACGACATTCCAAGACAGTAATATACACACTGTTAGTGACCCCATTATAGAAATAGGTAACGCAAATGCCATTGATACTATAGATATGGGTATAATCATGACACGCCCGACCGCAAATGTAGTTGCGGGATACATGGGCGACGAGAAAAAATACGTTATCGCGTATACACTCACTGACCCAGACGGTGCACATATCGTTCCTACGAACGCGACGTCGGATCAATTCATGACTTTGAGTGTTGAAGGTGGTAATGTTTTGGCAGGTAACGTCACAACAACGGGTCTCGTGGAAGCGGCAACACTTAAGGGTGATGGTTCGGCTATTACAGTACTCAACCCCGCTAATTTGAGCTCACAAGTTTTACTTGCCAAGGGTGGTACCGGTTTAACTTCTGTAGGACAAAACGAACTGTTATTAGGTCCAGCGTCTGGAACTGCTTTGACTAAACTCACACCGTATGTACCATCAGCTGGTGGTAACTCTCCACCGGCTATGTCCGCTAACTCGTCGGGTGGAAATACTGCATCTTCGGGTGATAGTTCCGTAGACGCGTATAAGGCGTTTGATGGAAGTGATAGTACACACTATACATCCCCATTAACTTATAGTACTTCCTCTAAAGGACAATATGGCGCATCTTCGTCCGCTAGTAGTTTGGGTGGTGTTCAAGGTGAATGGATAAAACTTCAAATTCCTAGTGCCATAACACCTACATCAGTATTTTTAAAATCACGACCAGATGGCACGGATTCTGCCGGGCGTCCAGCATCATGGCGTATTCTGGGAAGTAATGACAATACAAATTGGACACAATTACACTCGTCTACAACAGTTGTAGATGACTCATCCGGTACTACAGAGTCTTTTACTAATACAACATCATATTCATACCTTGCTCTTCAAGTCAATAATATAAATTCAAACTATGGTAAATGGACATTGTCACGTCTTTATTTTACATCTCCAGGAAGTACTATAACTGAAAAATTCCTCAAAAGTTCGGCCGCGGGTGTATCGTGGGATGAAGTTTCTTCGACTTTACAAGCAATTACAGATGGAGGTGCATCGACAACACAAACAGTCGCGTTTAATAACACAACCACGGGTTTAACATCCGCGGGTGATATTGACATTGCAGCTACAAAACAAATTGATTACGCTGGCGACGTTTTACTTAAATCATCAGCAGGTACAGTAGCATCTTTGAAAGTAGATAACGCGATAAAACTTGACCCGGCTTATGCAGCCCCTTCGAATAACGTTTTATCGTTTAACACAACAACAGGTGAAATATACGATTCAGGAGGGCAAGGTGGTTCTACATTAGATAACATACATGAAGAAGGTTCGAATGTAGCAATTGGTCCATCAGCGGCATCCGCAAATCTTACGGTAAACACGTACGGGTCTAACGTACTCACGGTTTCGGGTAATGTTTCAGCGGATTCCATTACTATAGGAAATTTAAATGTCGCCGCATCACCTTTTGCATTAGATGATGTCGTGAGTGTTAATGCAGGTGCAAACGTAACAGCAAATGTTCTCACATTAGGTGGTCTCGTTACATCAGGAAACGTTGATGCGAGTAACATTATAGTGTCAGGTAATACCACATCACAAAACATAAAGTTAACGAATACGGATATTTCTGCAACTATATCTTCAGGGACAATAACAATTGATGCGAGAGAAAAGTCGTATGGTACAGCACCACTCGTCGTTTCAACAACTGATGTTTCGAATCTTGTATTCTCAAATCTTATAACGGGTGCACAAATTGTCGTACCTATACTTGCGAGTGGAGGTGATATAAATATTTCGAAAGAGTTGACGAATGTAAATTTTTATGCGATGACGACCGATGTTTCAGTTACCCAAGACAAACATGCACTCATGACACTATCGAATTTATATGGAAATATTTATATGAATGCAATTGGATTTTCTTAATTTAAAAAAATAAAACCTTACTATAATATAAAAACATGTCTGGAGGTACGAGGGACGACATGGGCGGTGTCGCGTTTGGTAATTAATTATATAAATATAACATATGAAAACATGGATTGATTATAAATCTCTCAATAAAACACCCGTTACGATTGAGAGATTTAAAAAAACACATCCATATAATTTTCCACACGTCAGTATAGAAGATAATTTTTTATCACCAAATGAGTGTGAAAAATTAAAAAAGTATATACTAAATCATGAGTTATTAAAACACGATTGGGATTATTCATATGTTATTCGATTTAATATAAGTGAAAACTCTAAAAAAATGTTTTTATATCATAATTTAGGTACAATTTATAAAATTTTTGAAAATATAAAACAACCAGGTACAAACGCCTACATTGTTAATACCGCTATACTAGATAATTCTAATAATAAAACTGGTAAACATAACGATATAAAATTTCACTATGACGATACTATTGAAATAAAAGATTTTATGGATAGAAATATATTACCAATATGTACAACTGTAATATACATAAGTATACCGGAAAATTACAAAGGTGGGTGTTTAATTTTAAGACCATCCGGTAATAAAAATGACGAAAAAATATATAAACCTAAACAAGGTAGAAAATTAACATTTAGAGGAGATATGTATCATTGCGTCGAACCATTTTTCTGTGATTATACTACAAAAAGAATAAGTTTAGTGTTTGAACAGTATAAAATACCAGATGAATTTATTCATAAAACTCATTTTAGTATCAGAAAACGTTAATGTTCGTCTATTACAACACGTGTAAAAGTTCGTTTTGTAATAGAGGTCTCTTAGTTTACGTGACATATATAGTTTAATTAGTACCCGAAGATCCAAAGCCGCGTTCACCATGTTTCGAATCTCGTATTCTCCAATCTCATAACAGGCGCGCAAATCGTTATACCTATACTCGCAGACGGGGGTGCCATAAACATTTCGTCCGCCATGACATCCGATGTTTCAATTACCCAAGACAAACATGCACTCATGACACTATCGAATTTATATGGAAATATTTATATGAATGCGATTGGATTTGCCTAGGTTAAAAAAATAAAACCTTGGTATAATATAAAATATGTCTGGAGGTATTGCTCAACTCGTTGCCGTAGGTGCCCAAGATGCGCATCTCGTCGGCCAACCTGAAGTTTCTTTTTTCAGGTCCAACTATAAACGTCACACAAATTTCGCCCAAACTGTTGAAAGACAGGTTATCCAGGGCAACCCAACCGCGAATGGTATGTCGACCGTCAGGTTT